>PPYF01671494.1_pt1 | contig 12834 bp, 9 predicted proteins | sample 1559871 | NCBI WGS metagenome assembly PPYF01 (sample SAMN08240021, study PRJNA423297) | Human gut metagenome, whole genome shotgun sequencing project. | reverse complement strand
GCGCCGACCTCCGGCGGATAGGTGCGCGGCACCTTCGTCGGGGAGCCGGGGTCGCCGATCTGCGCGGGGTCGAGCCCCGGGATGGTGGCCGCGCTGTAGACCGCAATGGGCGCGGTGCGCGAGGCCTTCCAGCGCTTCAGGTTCGGGATGCGGGGGCGGAAGTTCGCCTTCTCGACCGTGAGCAGGCAGGGATATTTCGCGCGCAGCACCTCCGTGCCGCGTTCAAGGTCGCGCTCGGCCGTGATGGTGTGCGCGGCCGTGTCCACCTCGACGATCTTCGCCGTCGAGGAAATCTGGCTGGCGCCGAAGCGCTCGGCCAGCTGCGAGCCCATCTGCCCGGTGGCGCCGTCGAGCGACTCCTTGCCGCAGAAGATGAGGTCAAACTCACCGAGCTGCTTTGCCGCGCTCGCGATGACGTAGCTCGTGGCGAGGGTGTCGGCGTTGGCAAACGCGCGGTCGGACAGCAGCACGGCGCGGTCCGCGCCCGCGGCGAGACACTCGCGCAGCGCCTCCTTGGCCATGTCCGGCCCCATCGTGATGACGGTGACCGTGCCGCCGTGCGCCTCCTTGACGCGCACGGCCGCCTCAAGCGCGTTGGCGTCCAGCGGATTGAGGATCACCGGCACGCCCGCACGGATCAGGCTGCCCGTGACGGGGTCCATCTTCACGAGGTTGATGTCGGGCACCTGCTTGACGCAAACAAGAATATTCAGCATGCTTCAGCCCTCCTCGACGTTGGTGCAGACCTTGCCGGGGTTGAGGATGCCCTTGGGGTCAAACACCTGCTTGATCGCCTGCATGAGCCCGAACGCCGTCTCGCCAACGGACTCGACCAGGTACTGCTTCTTTGCGTGGCCGATGGCGTGCTCGCCGGAGACCTGCCCGCCGAACTCGGTGCACTTGGCATAGCATTTGTCCATGACGGCCTTGCTGCGGCGCTTGAACTCGTCGAGCGCCATGTCGTTGGCGCAGCAGTAGATGTGCAGGTTGCCGTCGCCCGCGTGGCCGAAGTTGCGGATGGTGATGCCCTCCGCCTTGCCGGTGGCGCGGGTGTAGACGAGAAACTCCGCGATGCGGTCGACCGGCACGACGACGTCCATCTCGTCGAGCAGCTTCGTGTCCGCCTCGATGACGGTCAGGAATGCGCTGCGCGCGGCCCAGACGTCCTTTTTCAGCCCGTCGGTCCAGACGACGAGCGTATCGTACGCGCCGCACTGCTCGGCAAGCGCGCCGAGGCGGTCCATCTTCGCGGTCAGTTCGGCCTCGCTGTCGCCGACGAGGGTGACGAGGATGTACGCGCCCGCCTCTTTGCCGTCCACGACCGTGGGGAAGATGGTATTGCCGGTGAACGCCGCCGAGGAATCGACGATGTCGCGCTCCATGAACTCGATCGACTGCGGGTCGAGGTTGGCCAGCTTGATCTGCGGCACGGAGGCGATGGCGGTCTCCACGTCGGCAAACGGGAGGATGAGGCTCACATTCATTTCCGGCTTCGGGATGAGCTTGAGCGTCAGCTCCGTGATGACGCCGAGCGTGCCCTCGGAGCCGATCATCAGGTGCAGCAGGCTGTAGCCGGAGCTTGTTTTGCACACGGTCTTGCCGAGCTCCATGACTCTGCCGTCGGGCAGCACCACGGTCATGGCCAGCACATAGTCGCGCGTCACGCCGTACTTCACGGCGCGCATGCCGCCCGCGTTCGTGGACACATTGCCGCCCACGGTCGCGGTCTTCTCGCCCGGATCGGGCGGGTACATCAGGCCGCGCGTGAGCGCGTCGGCCGCAAGATCGCACAGCAGCACGCCGGGCTGGATGTGCACGACGAGGTTGTTCATATCGTAGGAGAGGATCTTGTTCATGCGCGTCGTGCACAGCACCACGCCGCCGCACAGCGGCACGCACCCACCGACGAGGCCCGTGCCCGCACCGCGCGGCGTGACGGGGATGTCATTTTCGTAGCACACACGCAAAATCGCGGACACTTCCTCAGTGCTCTCGGCCTCACAGACCACCTCGGGATAATACTTGCCGTAGATAGGCATTTCGTCGTGGCTGAAGTCGTCCTTCACCGCATCGCCTGCGAAAAAGCGCTTCGCGCCCACGATGGCCTGAAGTTGCGCGGCAATTTCAGGTGTGACTTTCTTGTATTTCGTCATTTCTGACCTCCTAACTTGTTCTGAACTTATAAAATAACACAATACAGGGGATAGTTGTCAAGTATCCCCTGTGTGAAAAAATCATATTTTTGCGAAAAAAAGCTTCCGGCCCGAGATACGGGCCGGAAGCCCGGAATTATTGTTCTGCCTTCCCGAGTTTTGGAAGCGCAAGTGTGACGAGGATGCCGACAATGGCAATTACGCCGGCCAGGATGAAGGCCATGGAGGTGTTGACGGCCTTGGCGAGGAAGCTTGTTCCGACTGAGGCAACGCCGAAGCCAATCATAACAAGTGAGCAGACAAGACCAGCGTTCTCGGAGCCGAGATAGTCGGTCGTGAGCGAGGGCATGGTCGCCGCCGTACCGCCGTAAGTGAAGCTGAGCAACCAGAAGCACACGACATATACAATTCCCTTGGAGAACGTGAGCAACACGATGGCAAGGATCGTGATTGCAAAGCAGAGGAGCATAGCGCCTTTGCGGCCAATCTTATCACTGCCTGTGGAAATCAGGAAGCGGCCGGCGACCTGCATGAGCGACGCGACGGAAACACCCGTCACGAGCAGTGTCTTGTCCAGACCTCTGGATGTGCCGTAGCTGACGAAGATCGCACTGAGAAGCACAAACGCCGGGATCGCGCAGAAATAGACAAGGCTGAGGAGATAATATTCTCTGCACCGGAAGCAATCGCGTGCAGTCGTGCAGGTGTTTTTGGAAACGGCGACCGCGCCCGACGGCTTGTAGTCGGCCATATATCCCGCAGGGGGTGCCTTGATGGTCAGCATGCCGAACACTGCGACGACAGCAAAGATGACTGCGAGTATCCGGAACGTTCCCGTAAAGCCATAGTTTGTAAGCCATGTGCTGCTGAGCGGAGAAAGGATCGTCGCCGAAACGCCGAGAACAGCAAGGGTGATGCCGGTCGCAAGCCCCTTCTTGTCGGGAAACCATTTCTGCATCATTGCAATAATGACATTGTATACCATGCCGTCGCCGATTCCAAGGAGGGTGCCATAGGTGAACCACATGCCGGCGGGTGCACTGCTCGGCAGAAGGGATGTGGAAAACAGGCCGGCGGCCATCAGAAGATAGCCGATCAGCATGATCATCTTGACACTGTGCTTTTTCTGCATCACGCCGCCAACATAGTTGCCGACAACGAACAGCGCGAGGAAGATCGTATAAGGAAGGCTTGCCATGTACGACGCGATCGAGAAATAGTCCATGATGTAGGGCTGCACAATACTATAGGTATAGGCAAAACCCATGATCAGACTGCAGATAATGCCGCAGGCAAGAATGAAGATTCTGCTGTTTTTCATCTCATTTCTCTCCGTTTCCCATCAGTGATTCGCGCTCGCGTCGATTGCTCTCAGCTTTCCGTAGGCGAGGCACTTGAAAATGTCATTGAACCGCTGGAATTCGCTCTCCCCGATGCAGTAGCAGTTCGGCATGTGCGCCTTTCTGTTTCTTGCACATTCCATCTTCAGATAGCCGTTGTCGAAGTCCGGGTGATTGCAGATGGGAACATCGCAATGATATTTTGCCGTCTCCTTGGCAAAATGCTCGATCGAAGAAAGGTACTGCACATTCCCCTCGATCGTCGCCGGAGGATTCGTTCCGCCCCACATACCGGCCATGTGCTCGACACCGTTGTCATGCACGGGGAAGATAAAGCTCAGGCCGCCGGGCGTGTGTCCGGGTGTGAACAGAACGCGGATCCAGTGGTCGCCGAGCGTGATCACATCGCCATCGTCGATGTAGTGGTCGATCCGGAAATTCTTCCAGGTATCCGGCCTGTCCGTGAAGAACGGGTGCTGCTCCCAGAAATCATCGTCGATCTTGCTCAGATACGTTTCGCAGCCGAAGCTGTCAACCAGCCACTTTCCGCAGCCGCAGTGGTCAAAGTGTCCATGCGTGATCACGAGCTTGCGGATCTCATGCGGATCCCAGCCGATATCCTCGATCGCAGAGACGATCGCGTGGAACATCGTCTCCTTGGGATAGATTGCGTCGATCACGATGAGGCCCTCGGAGGTCTTCAGAACAAACGAGGCGGTGCTCTTGTTGGCAACGCAGAGCAGATCATCGAAGATCTGGGCGTGGGTAAACCACGAGTCGTCCGGCATACCTGCAAGCAGCTTCTGGATGTCGATTTGATACATTGGCAGATTCATTTTTCTTCTCTCCTTTTCTTTTTGTCATAATGACTAAAATCAAGGTAGCACACGTGCATTTGTTTGTAAATATGAACCAACAAATAGCAACCAACATTTTTCTGTTCGGGAAGTATCCAGTATATAATGCAATCCGGATTGCGTATTGCGCAATCCGGATTGATTTGAATTTTTTGTGCTGCTCATATATAATTTAGGGGGAAGACAATGGCGGAGAACGCTTCCGATCGGAGGTGCAGAAAACATGAGCGAAGCGAACGATTATTCCTACAACATCGCATCGGTAGAGAAAACAATCCGGCTGATCGAACTGCTGGCCGAAACCAACGGTGAACTCTCGGTGCTTCAGATCGCGAAGCGGCTCGATACGCATGCTTCGAGCGCGGACAGGTTTCTGATCACGCTGCAAAATCTTGGATATGTGGATAAGTGCGAGCAAATCGGAAAATACCGGCTCACAGATCGGCTGCTGAAAATCGCGTCAAATCTGATCGTCAGCCATCCGCTGACCGTCCGCTATCTGGATGTGATGCACACGCTGGCCTATAACCTGAACGCGACGACGCACATCATGGCCTTTTACGGGCTCAGTACGATCACCCTGCACAAGGATCTTCAGACACAGAACATCTCCTATAACAACGCCTTTTTTGACCCCAAGCGGCAGCACTACTGCTCCGCGCCGGGAAAGCTCCTGCTGTCCACGCTGCCTGAGGAGCAGCTTTCAGAGTATCTGTCCGGTCTGAAGTTCATCAAGTATACGAGCACAACCATTACCAGTGAGAAAGAGCTCCGGGAAAACCTGGAGCTGATCCGCCGCGTCGGCTACTCCGTGCACAATGAGGAATGGCTCAGCGGCTGCCTGACCGTGTCCTTTCCGCTGCGGGTGTACGGAGAGATCCGGGGCGCAATGTCCATCATGTGCTCCATTGAGCGGAAAGACGAGATCCTCAGCCCGGAAACGCTTTCGGAGATCAAGCGCATGCTCGCAGAGCCGGATGTATGAAAATCCATATGGGCGCGTCCGCTCTGGAAAGGTAGAAACAGCCCGGAAATATGCATGGAAGTGAACCCCAAAAGCTAGACAAAAAAGATCAAGCGACCTGAACGGTCTGAACCCTGTATTGCACGGGGCTCAGGCTGTTTCGTTTTAATTGAATCCGGAAATAAATAGTAAATGTACTCGATAATCGCCTTCGAGCAGATAAAATCTGCCCGCTGCGCAAAAACATGTCCGCCGCAGGGAAAACCCCGCGGCGGACCGTGAATTTTTACGTTTTGCTAAGAAGCAGCAGATACACCGGCAGATGACGGCGCGGGCTTTGCTTGACCCAGCGCTTGGTCATCACCGCGGCTTTCTGTCGTCGCTGTGGTCGGGGGAAAAGTGCTTGACCGTCCACGCGGGCATGCGGCGATCCTCTGGCCCTGCCCCTTGTGCAGTAAAAAATACATAATACGCAACCAGAATCAATTCTGAAGATATGAGAATAATCGCCGGCCATTTCCGCAGCGGATCGAGCGGTACGCCGAGCAGCCACATCAGCACATAGAACGCGAGTGCCGCAATCGGAAATTTGAGCAGCTCGCAATAGTACCAGATCCGCATAAGAAGTGGGATCACAGAAGCGACACCTCGGTAGGTCAGCCAGTTCCAGAATCCGGGGTGCGCCTTTCGCTGTTTCCGAATCATCGTCTTGCTCATGGCCGCTCTCAAAACACCTTCGATTGCGACGCGCACAAACGCAACATGGAGCGGCCAAGCCACCAGCATCAAAATAGGCAAAACATACTTTTCCGGCACGAGCGTCCCCTCCGTTCTGCTGACAGAATATCCTGCGCCGGAGGCCCTGTCAAGCGCAAAAAATCCGCCCGCTGCGGGCGTTCTGCCCGGATGGCGTCTATCGTCCGTTTGCTCCGGCTGCCTTTTTATGCTATCATGGAACGGGATCCGCAAAAAGAGAGGAGACTCGAGACATGAAAAAAACACGGTATACCGTATTTCTGATCCTGCTGATCTGCCTGGACGCGGCGCTGCTGCTTCTACCGCTGCTGTTCAAGCTCACCGGCGTGTGGCTGGCGATCCCGGCGGCACAGGCACTCACGTTCTGCATCGCCGTGCCCGCGCGGCGGCGCACACAGCGCACAAGAGAGCTTCCGGCGTGATCCTCAAACGGCAAGCCGTCTGTACAAAAACCAGCGCCCATTGCATTCGCAATGGGCGCTGCCGCTTTTGGGGGTGATTTTCTGTGTCTTGCTCAGGCCTGCGTGTCGCCGCGGTAGAGCATGCACACGATCTGGCCGCGCGTGCATGCGTCGTCCGGGCTGAAGGTGGTGGCGCTCGTGCCGGCGGTCACGCCGTTGGCTGCCGCCCACTTCACCGCGTCGGCATAGTAGGCATCCTCGGCCACATCCGTGAACGGAAGCGCCGTGCCGGACACATCCGGCTCACCGGCCAGACGGTACAGGAAGGTGACGGTCTCGGCACGAGTGCAGGTGTTGGCGGGGGCAAAGGTGGTCTCGGTCACGCCGGCCGTGATCTGCGGGGCGCTGAAGTAGGCCCACTTCACAGCGGCGTAGAGCTCGGTGTCTGCGGGGACGTCCGTGAACGGAAGCGCCGGAACGGCCGGGATCTTATCAACGGGGATCTCCGCGCTGACGGAAGCGTTTTCGAGCGTGATCTGGTAGTCCTGGCTGTAGTTGGCCTTGCCCGGCTCATAGGTGTAGATCACGAGTGCGAGCTTGTGGCCTTCCTTGACGGTGTAGACGTTCGGCTGCAGGTAGATGGTGTAGTCGTGGTTCTCACCGACCTTGAGGGCGACCTTCGTGCCGGCAGAGGCGGAGTCATAGCCAGCGCCGGGGTTGCAGAGGTCCATCCAGCCGCGCGCAATGATCTTGTAGCTGACGTCGGTGGCGTTGAGCTCGGCGTAGTCATAGTTGTTCAGGCCGCCGCCCATCCACGCGCCGCCGGCGGTGATGGTCTTGGGCACATAGCTGCCCTGCGTGTTGTAGGCCGGGAACGTCGTGCCCTCGGGCGCGATGTCGACGAGCATGGCGCTGACCATGAGCGCGTCGCGGTCGATCAGATCGGCGCCGTCCGGCAGGGACACGGTCACAGCGCCGTCAGTGGACGCTGCGCCGACGTAGTTGTCGTGGTCAAGGGCGTTCGTCTCTTCGCCGACATAGTTGTCGTGGTCGACGGTGCCGCGCGGGCTGGTCGTCTCCGGCGCGTCATAGTTATCGGCGCTGGCGGTGAAGCTCACGGCCACGCTGCCCTTGATGACGGTGTCGGCGTCGACATCCATGGTGTACATGGCGCTCACGTCGGTGGAGCCGGCGGTCAGCGCGTCACGCCAGTTTCTGCGGTTGATGCCCTGCGTGGCGTAGTCGCTGTTGATGGTGGTCGTGCCGGTGTCATCGGCGTTGGAGAGGACGATGCTCTCGTCGGTCGTCCAGCTGTCATAGGTGTTCCAGACGGAGGCGTCGACATTGCTCTGCGCGGTGACGGCGGCCATGTTCTCGGCGCCGTTTTCCACGCCGCACAGGTAGTGGCTGAACCAGCGGTTGAGGACGTTGTTGTAGCTCTCGCCGTCAATGTAGAACTCGAGGTTGCCGGCGGGGTAGCTCGGGGTCAGGTGCGCATCCTGATGCAGCAGGAGCTTGACGTTCACGCCGGCCTTCTGATAGGCCTGATACATGAGGTCAAATTCCTTCGTGCGCACGTTGTCGTCGTTGAGGCCGTGCACGATTAGCGCCGGGCACTTGATGTTTTCCGCGTCAAGCGTGTAGTCGCGGGTCGCCCAGTGCTCGGAGTAGTCGCCGTTGCTCTTGAGCTGATCCTGCTGGATCTGGTACATGTAGTTGCCGTACTTTTCGGCGATGGTCGCGTAGTCGTCCGGATCGAGGTAGCGGCCGTTGCAGTACCAGCCGAGCCGCTCGGAGTAGTTGACGAGGCTGTTGGTGGAGATGCCCTGAGAGTTGGTGTACTCATACCAGCTCGCGATGCCGGCGACGGGGACGATGGTCTCAAGGCCGGCGACGCCGGTCGTTGCCAGACCGAACTGCGTCGTGCCGGCGTAGGAGCGGCCGGTCATGCCGATCTTGCCGCTCGACCAGTCGGCCGAGATGGCGACGTTGCTGGTCTTGTCGGTGTAGGCCACGCGGTCGCCGTGCAGCCATTCGATCACGCACTTGAACGCATCGATCTCCAGATCGGTGCCGCAGGTCTCAAAGCCGTCGGAGCCCTTCGTGCCCAGACCGCCGCACTCGACCACGGCAAAGCCGCGCACAAGATAGTAGTCATACCAGTTGAGGTCCTCGTAGTCGTACATCTGCTCATACGGGTTCCAGTAGTACCAGTCGGCACTGTCGGCAGCAGCTGCCGCGTCCGCGGTCGTGGCGGTGCCGGCGGGCACGCGCTTGTCCGGCTGGCTGTAGAGCTTGGAGATGTCATAGCTCTCGCTGCCGAGGTTCTTGCCGGGGTTCATGCTCTCGTTGCAGCCGGTGATGTACGGGCGCGCCTCGTAGATGGTGGCCGCCTTGTAGTTGCCCTCCATCGCTGCGCGCGGAATCTGCACGAGCGCCTTGACGAGGTCGAGCTTGCCGTCGTCGTCGGTATCGTAGTTGGTCTCGACATAGACGCAGTAGCGGATGATGTCGCTCTCGTCGTTGCTGTAGCCCTCCGTGACCTCGCCGGTCGTGTAGGGGAAGATGGGCTGCGCCATACCGTTCATGTACAGCGGCTGCAGCTTGTCGGCGTGCAGCGCGTCATACATCTGGTCGGCGACCGCCTTCATCTGGCGGTAAGCCGCGAGCGTGCAGGGCGCGTCGGCATCGGTGTCCGTGTCGATCATGCCCATGCTGCGGGCCTGAGCCAGATAGTCATCCGGGAACGAGCCGAGCTGCTGCTCGGTCATGCCCGTCCACAGCAGCAGTGCACGCACTGCGTCCGCTACGGTCAGTTCCGTGTTTTCGCCTGCGCCGTCGGGGACGAGCGCAGTGCCGTTGATGTCTGCCAGATCGGCATACGTCACGGCGGGTGCGCTGCTGTCGTTCACGGCGAGCGCCGTGCCGGGCAGAAGCGACAGCACCATGACCAGCGTCAGCAGCAGAGTCAAGATTCTCCTCTTCATGATAAGCCTTCTTTCTGTATGAGATTGGATCCTTCACCGCCGGAGCAGCAGTGCGCCGCAGGCGGAAAAAATCTTATGTGCAGTTTACGTCTGAAATGTAAACTTTTCAATTGACAAAGCACACAAGGTTTTTGGTGAATTTAATTTCATTATTCGTCGTATTATCAGCATATTCATACATGAATTATTTTTGATACGGTTATATGCGCTTATTATAGGCCTGAAGTCCCATATATTCCAGCGCTTTTCCAGCTTGCGGGCAATTGAGGAGAAACGGCGCACATTAGTATTTATTCATTCAATTTTTTGTTTTATTCGCACGCGGGCACTTGACAAATACCCTATGGGGGTATATATTCAAAAATACCCCCAAGGGGTATATGGGAAACAATGAGGTATTTGACCATGGACGATGAGAAAAAAACCTGCTGCTGCGGCTGCTCGCAGCGCAAGAAGGAGCGCACGCCGGAGGAATACAAGCGGCTCATCCACCGGCTCAACCGCATCGAGGGCCAGATCCGCGGCATCCGCGGCATGGTCGAGAACGACGCCTACTGCCCGGACATTCTCGTGCAGTCGGCGGCGGCGGGCGCGGCGCTCAATGCATTCAATAAGGAGCTGCTGGCCAGCCACATCCGCACCTGCGTCGTCGAGGACATCCGCGACGGCAAGGACGAGGTGATCGACGAGCTGGTGGCGACGCTGCAGAAGCTCATGAAATGAGCCGCACCGCAAAGGAGGAACCACTTTGAAGCAATACCATGTCACCGGCATGAGCTGCGCGGCCTGCTCGGCGCGCGTGGAAAAGGCGGTGTCGAACGTGCCGGGCGTGACGGCGTGCTCGGTCAGCCTGCTGACCAACTCCATGGGGGTGGAGGGCACGGCGGCGGACCAGGCCGTCATCGACGCGGTGCAGGCCGCGGGCTACGGCGCATCGGTCAAGGGCGCACAGCAGAGCGCAAGCCCCGCCGCCGGCGCCGATGCGCTGGCCGACCACGAGACGCCGAAGCTGCGGCGCAGACTCTTCTGGTCGCTGGGTTTTCTGCTCGTGCTGATGTACTTTTCCATGGGCCACATGATGTGGGGCTGGCCGCTGCCGAAGTTTTATGACGGCAACCACGTCGCCATGGGCCTGACGCAGCTGCTGCTGACGGTGATCATCATGGTCATCAACCAGAAGTTTTTCATCAGCGGCTTCCAGGCGCTCTGGCACCGCGCGCCGAACATGGACACGCTCGTGGCCCTCGGGGCGACGGCGGCGTTTGTGTACAGTACCTATGCGCTCTTTGCCATGACGGGCGCGCAGGTGCGCGGCGACGAGCAGGCCGTCATGGGCTATATGCATGACTTTTACTTCGAGTCCGCCGCCATGATCCTCACGCTCATCACGGTGGGCAAGACGCTCGAGGCCCGCTCGAAGGGCAGGACGACCGACGCGCTGCGCAGCCTCATGGAGCTTGCACCCAAGACCGCCGCCGTCGAGCGTGACGGCGCGGAGGTGACCGTCCCGGTCGAGCAGGTGCAGAAGGGCGATGTCTTCGTCGTCCGCCCGGGCGAGCGCATCCCGGTCGACGGCGTGGTGCTCGCCGGCACGAGCGCGGTCAACGAGGCGGCGCTCACGGGCGAGAGCATCCCGGCCGACAAGGCGCCGGGCGTGTCCGTCTCGGCCGCGACGGTGAACCAGTCGGGCTTCCTCAAGTGCCGCGCCACGCGCGTCGGCGAGGACACGACCCTCTCGCAAATCATCCAGATGGTCAGCGACGCGGCGGCCACGAAGGCGCCGATCGCGAAGATCGCCGACAAGGTGTCCGGCGTGTTCGTGCCGTCGGTCATGGGCATCGCGCTCGTGACGTTCGTCGTCTGGCTGCTGCTCGGCCGCACCGTGGGCTATGCGCTCGCGCGCGGCATCTCCGTGCTCGTCATCAGCTGCCCGTGCGCGCTCGGCCTCGCCACCCCGGTGGCGATCATGGTCGGCAGCGGCATGGGCGCGAAAAACGGCATTCTCTTCAAGACGGCCGCCTCCCTCGAGGAGACCGGCCGCATCCAGATCGTCGCGCTCGACAAGACCGGCACCATCACCTCCGGCGACCCGACGGTGACGGACCTCTGCCCCGCACCGGGCGTGACGGAGGGCGAGCTGCTGCGCCTGGCCTGCGCGCTCGAGCGCAGGAGTGAGCACCCGCTGGCCAAGGCGGTGCTGCGCCGCGCGGAGGCGGACGGGCTGACCGCCGCCGAGGTCGCGGACTTTCAGGCCCTGCCGGGCAACGGACTCAAGGCCACGCACGACGGGCAGCCGCTCTGCGGCGGCAACGCGGACTTCGTCCGCACCGCAGCCGACATCCCCGCGCCCATGCAGGCGCAGGCGCAGGCACTGGCCGAGGCCGGCAAGACGCCGCTGTTTTTCGCCCGCGGCGGGCAGCTGCTTGGCATCATCGCCGTGGCGGACGTGCTCAAGCCCGACAGCCCGCAGGCCATCCGCGAGCTGCGCAACATGGGCATCCGCGTCGTCATGATCACGGGCGACAATGCGCGCACGGCCAGGGCCATCGGCGCACAGGCCGGCGTGGACGAGGTGATCGCGGGCGTGCTGCCCGACGGCAAGGAGCGCGAGATCCGCCGTCTGAGCGCACGCGGCAAGGTCGCCATGGTCGGCGACGGCATCAACGACGCGCCGGCGCTCACGCGCGCGGACATCGGCATCGCCATCGGCGCGGGCACGGACGTGGCCATCGACGCGGCCGACGTCGTGCTCGTCAACAGCCGCCTGAGCGACGTGCCGGCGGCCATCCGGCTCAGCCGCGCGACGCTGCGCAACATCCACGAGAACCTGTTCTGGGCGTTTTTCTACAACACCATCGGCATCCCCATCGCGGCGGGCGTGTTCGTCCCGCTCGGCCTGACGCTCAACCCCATGTTCGGCGCGGCGGCCATGAGCCTGTCGAGCTTCTGCGTGGTCACGAACGCCCTGCGCCTGAATCTGTTCAAGCTGCGCGATACGCGCCATGATCATAAACGTGCAAACCATCTCAAACAAGTACCCGAAATCAAGGAGGAAACTGCAATGAAAAAGACCATTTCGATCGAAGGCATGATGTGCACTCACTGCGAGGCGACCGTGAAGAAGGCGCTTGAGGCGCTGCCGGAAGTCACCGAGGCAGAAGTCAGCCACACGGCGGGCACCGCCGTCGTGACGCTCAGCGCCCCGGTGGACGACGCCGTGCTCAAGGCCGCGGTCGAGGCCAAGGACTACACCGTCACCGGCATCGCGTAATGCATCCGAAACCGCAGCAAAGGCGTCCCCGAGAGGGGACGCCTTTGCTGTTTTCCGCTCACTTTTTGTGCGCGTCGATCTTCTGCGCGAACAGCCCGTGCTGCG
>PPYF01349952.1_pt1 | contig 12836 bp, 10 predicted proteins | sample 1559871 | NCBI WGS metagenome assembly PPYF01 (sample SAMN08240021, study PRJNA423297) | Human gut metagenome, whole genome shotgun sequencing project. | reverse complement strand
CAATTAAAGCAGGAGACTTACTTGATTCGGTAAAAAAACAGGGCCTGCACCCTGCAAGCCCTGCAAAAAATTTCCATTTAAGAATGAATATACAATTTTTATTTTACGATAAAAGATTTTCTCTTACTAACAACATCAAAGATAACTGCTGCCAGCAGAACCAGACCTTTAACAACCTTCTGCAGGTTCTGGTCAATACCCATGATACTCATACCTACGTTCAGAACACCCATCAGCAATGCACCAATGATAACCCCCGGAACTGTACCGGTTCCGCCATAAGCAGAAGCACCACCAATGAAACAAGCACCAATCGCATCCATCTCAAAGTTTGTACCAGCCTGAGGATTGGCCGAATTCAGACGGGCCATAGTAACCATACCTGCAATAGCAGCCAGAAGACCCATATTCAGATAAGCAAGGAAATAAACCTTATTTGTATTAATACCGGAAAGCTTTGTAGCCTTCTCATTACCGCCAACTGCATAGAAATAACGTCCTGTAGTTGTCTTGGAAGCAATATATGTATAGATTGCAATAATCACAGCTACCCAGATCAGAGAATTCGGAATACCTTTATACTGAGCCAGACGGAACATAAAAGCAATAACAACTGCACAAATCAGAATCATCTTAACTGCAACGCCACCAAAAGCATCTACACTGTACCCTTTCTTCACACGATCTGCACGATTCTTCAGAACAAGCAACACATATACAATACAGACAATAATACCAACTACAAAACAGATAAGATTAAATCCCTCTTTCCCAAATGGATCCGGAATATAATTGTTAAACAGTGCCAGGTAAGAATCAGGCATTGGTGCCAGTGTCTGTCCCTGTAAAACTACGTTTGAAAGACCACGGAACGCAAGCATACCAGCCAGAGTTACAATAAACGGTGGGATTCTTACATATGCAATCCAGAATCCCTGCCATGCACCGATGGCAATACCTGTAAGCAACATAACCAGCATTGTAAGATATGGGTTCATACTGTTGAGAACCATCATCTTACCGCCAACTGCTGCTACAAAACATACAACAGAACCAACAGAAAGGTCAATATTACCACCAGTCAGAATACAGAACAACATACCTGTTGCAAGGATAAATACATACGCATTCTGGGCTACAAGGTTATTCACATTCTGAGGAAGAAGCATAACCCCCTTTGTATTTACAGCAAACATGATGACTACCAGAACAAGAACAAGCACCATGGTATATTTCTTTAATATCTCTGAAAAACTAATCTTTTTTTCCATCTTCTTTACGCTCCTTTTCCTGATTTTACGATCTTGGACATGATCAGTTCTGATGTGGCCTCTTCTTTGCCGACCTCACCTACGAACTTGCCCTCATTCATGATATAGATTCTATCTGACATTCCAAGTACTTCCGGAAGTTCAGAAGAAATCATGATAACAGATTTTCCTGCTGCTACCAGATCGTTAATAATACAGTAAATTTCGTATTTCGCACCTACGTCAATACCACGGGTAGGCTCATCAAGGATCAGAATATCCGGTTCTGTAAACATCCATTTTGCAAGAAGGACTTTCTGCTGGTTACCACCACTTAAGTTGCCTACATTCTGCTCGACAGACGGACATTTTGTTTTCAACTTCTTTCTGTAATCCTCTGCCACCGCATATTCTTTATCTGCGTCAATAACCTTTCCATTACTGACTCCCTTCATATTTGCAAGAGAAGTATTCATCTTAATGGATTTGGAAAGTATCAGACCATTTCCTTTTCTGTCCTCTGTAACATAAGCAAGCTTGTTATCGATTGCTTCCTGTACAGTATTCAGCTTCACTTCTTTTCCGTTCATGAATACCTGACCGGAAATCTTAGTTCCATAACTTTTTCCAAAAATACTCATTGCAAGCTCTGTACGTCCTGCACCCATAAGTCCGGAGATACCTACTACTTCTCCCTTATGCACCTTAAATGATACATTATCTACTACTTTTCGCTCTGAGTACAGCGGATGATAGACATTCCAGTTCTTAACTTCCATGGAAACATCCCCGATCTTTACATCCGGACGTTTCGGGAATCGATCTGTCATCTCACGACCTACCATACCCTGAATAATACGCTGCTCGGAAAAGTCATCTTTTTTCTTATCCAGAGTCTCGATAGTAGAACCATCACGGATAACTGTAATCTTATCCGCAACATAAGAAATTTCATTTAATTTATGGGAAATGATAATAGATGTCATTCCCTGTTTTTTGAACTTCAGAAGCAATTCCAGCAGAGCCTGAGAATCATCCTCATTTAAAGATGCTGTCGGCTCGTCCAGGATCAGAAGCTTGGCATTTTTTGCCAGTGCCTTGGCGATTTCTACCAGCTGCTGTTTACCTACACCAATATCCTTGATTAAAGTTCTGGAGGATTCTTCAAGTCCTACTATTTTCAGATATTTATCTGCTTCTCCGTAGGTTTCATTCCAGTTAATAGATAATGAACTTCCTCTTTCATTACCCAGATACATATTTTCACCAATCGTCATATATGGGATCAGCGCCAGTTCCTGGTGAATGATTACAATTCCTTTTTCTTCACTGTCTTTAATTGTATTAAATTTACAGATTTCACCGTTATAAATAATATTACCATCGTATGTTCCATACGGATAAATACCACTTAATACATTCATCAGGGTAGATTTACCGGCTCCATTTTCACCGACCAGAGCGTGGATCTCGCCCTCTTCCACCTGAAGATTAACGTTATCCAGTGCTTTTACACCTGGGAAAGTTTTGGTAATATTTTTCATTTCCAGAAGTATCTTAGCCAATTTTGTTTCCCTCCCTTTTATAAATCATGCCTGCGACGGGCAGCCCTATAGCAATCCCAGGAAATACTGAATTACATTATTTTCTGGGATTGCTATAGATTAACACAGGCGGGTGGTATTCCCGCCTGTATGATCAATTTTTATTACTTAATCTGATCTTCTGTATAGTATCCGGAATCGATCAGCATTTCTTTGTAATTGTCAACCGTGACAACAACCGGATCGCAAAGGTATGTCGGGATAACACCTGTGCCATTATCATAGGATTCTGTATCATTAATTTCCGGTTCTTCACCTTTCATGATGGAATCAACCATTCCAACAACTGCTGTTGCAAGAGCACGTGTATCCTTGAATACGGACATAGCCTGTTTTCCTGCTACAAGGTTCTTAACATTTGGTGTATCACAGTCCTGACCTGTGATGATCGGATATTCTCCTGTGTAGGAAGCTGCAAGAGCATTTTCTACGCCAAGTGCTGTAGAGTCATTGGAGCAGAGAACTGCGTCAAGGTTGGAGCCATCTGAGTAGTTACCTGCGATAATTGTATCCATTCTGTCCTGAGCCTTTGCACTGTCCCAGTTAGCAGTTGCAACCTGCTCAAATTCTGTCTGTCCGGATTTAACTACCAGCTTACCTTCGTCAATATATTTCTGAAGTACATCCATTGCTCCGCCGAAGAAGAAGTTACAGTTATTGTCACCAGGATCACCTGTGAACAGCTCAATATTAAACGGTCCGTCCTGATTGTCGAGATCAAGTGCATCTACTAAATATTCGCCCTGTTTCTGACCTACCTTGTAATTATCAAATGTTGCATAATAAGTAACTGCATCTGAGTTCATAAGCAGACGGTCATAGGAAATAACCGGGATTCCTGCTTCTTTAGCCTGTTTCAGCGGCTCACCAAGACTGCTTCCGTCGATAGATGCCACAACCAGAAGATCACATCCGTTTGCAACCTGATTCTCAAGCTGTGAAACCTGTGTGCTTACATCGTTGGATGCATACTGAAGGTCTACTTCATAGCCGGCTGCTTCCAGCTCTTTCTTCATGTTCTCGCCATCCTGATTCCATCTCTGAAGATCTTTTGTAGGCATTGTAACACCGATCAGTTTCTTGTCATCCGCTTTAACAGCTACTCCCGGGATAACTACCATTCCAGCTACCATTGATGCACAAAGAATTGCAGATACGACTTTCTTTCTCATTGTAAAAATCCTCCATTTCTTTTTACGTTTCTCACGTTTTCTTGATGATGTTACTATAACACAGGGCAATCTGGACATGGTTGGCAAGAAACAAGACATTTTAAGAAAAACAAAAAATGCCCTGCACAGGACAGGACATTTTTGTTGCAAGATAATGCTATATGCTGATTTACTCTTACATCTGCAAAAGCAGCCGGATAATCTCTGAATATTTTATTTAACTGTAATCCGCATTCAGATAAACTTCATCTCTGCGGTGGAAACCTCCTTCAATGATCACCTTATCTATATTCTCTTTTGTCACTGCAGTTGGTTCAAGGATGCAGGAAGGAATCTCATAAGTTCCGTCATTTACTGTTTCTGTCACATCTTCCAGTTCTGCAACTCCCTTTCCACTACCCATTTCCACTGCATATTTCGCTGCTTTTCTTGCCAGATCTTCAATTGGTTTAAAAGCAGTCATATACTGTGTTCCTTCTACTATTCTCTGACAGGCTGCAAGATCTCCATCCTGACCTACGACAACCACATTTCCGGCAAGCTGATTCTCTGCCAGTACCTGTACGACCTGACTGGCAATGTCATCATTTCCGCACATAATTCCCTTAACATGAGGATATTTTTCCAGGGCTTCCTCCACATATCCGGCAGCCAGTTCTGCTGTCCAGCCATCACAGTTAGCTTCATAAACCACATGCAGATCTGTGTCTGCAAGCATATCATCAAACCCCTGTTTCACCATCTGGACATTATTATCTGAAGAGGATCCCTGTATCATAAAGACATCTCCTCCCTGAGGAAGTGCATTGACAAGTGCCTGTGCCATGATCTCACCCACCTTACGGTTATCAAAGGAAATGTACAAATCTGTATTGGCATTATTGACCATTCTGTCATAGGAAATAACCGGAATTCCCGCACTCTGTGCCTTCTGTATGGCATCTGAAAGTGCTCCACAGTCTCTTGCGATCACAACGATCACATCCACCTGCTTATTTATAAAGTATTCAATCTGACTGATCTGCTCTTTGACATCTGCACCTGCATCCTGCACATTTACCTCTGCTCCCAGTTCTCTGGCAGTCGCCACAAATACATCTCTGTCGCGGATCCATCTTTCTATAACAAAAGAATCCACTGTAAGTCCGATCTGAACCTTATCCTCTTCCTTATTCTCTTCTGCTGTTTCTTCATTCTTATTCTGTTTTTGTTCTGAAGAGGAACCACATCCTGTCAGCAGTATCATCCCTGTACAAAATGCCAGTATTCCAAGCAGCAGCTTTCCGCAATTCTTTTTTGTCTTATATAATTTCATCAGCCTAACCTCTCTCTGAACTCACTAGGCGTAACTCCTTCATACTTCTTGAAAATCCTGCTGAAGTAATTGGGATCACTGTATCCTGACTGTGCACATATTTCCTTAATGGAAAGTCTGGAATCCTGCAGAAGTTCTCTGGCATTTTTCAGACGTATTTCTGTAAGATATTCAATAAAGTTCTTACCTGTTTCCTGTTTAAAAAGTTTACTGAAATAATACGGACTGATATCTACCTCTCTTGAAACATCATCCAGAGAAATATCCCTTCGGAAATTTTCATTGATATATTCCTTTGCTCTGTCAATAATACTGCCAGCTTCTTTTTCCTTGGAATTCTCCAGTTTCGTACAGATTTCTCTCGTCTTATCCAGAAACCACTTCTTCAGATTTTCTATATCCGTACAGGACTGAAGCTCCCGGATATAGCTTCTCCTGCTGTTAACATTATATTTCAAAGTTCCTGCAAAGAATGCCCTGCGTTCCGCATTCATCACCATCTCCAGGATTTTAATCTCAATGTCTTCTCTTGTGACGGCCTGCTGACTGTGCATCCATTCAAAAAATCCCTCTGCGCAGTTCATCGCTCCCGCAGCATCCTTCTCAAGGATCCTCTTCTGATATCTGATTTCCAGGTCTCTTGGATATTCCCCGTCATATTTCTGTGCCGCCGGTACATCCTCGATATGCACTACATGACTGATGCTCTCTCTCAGTGCGACCACCGCTTCCTTAAAAGATTCCTTCACGCTTCCAAGTTCTTTGACTCTTCCGATTCCACAGCGGAACATACTGTCGATCCGGTTTTCAAATTTATGTACCATATTTCTGGCTCTTGTGACAATTGCAACTCTGTCTTCGTAATCTTCTTTCGCATTTTCATAAGGAACAAGCAGTACGATCCTGTTTCCCATAATAGGACCTACAAGGCATTCAAAGAATCCCTGTGCGATTTCACGAAAAGTAGAATAAAATTTGTTTGCCTTTACACTTGCACCTACTGCATTACTGAGCACCCCATTTTCCATAGAATCTCCAAATTCTATGACCATCATATAACCGTATTTCTGACGGATATCAAGAAGCTGTGTATAATTATCCTGATAAGTAACAAAATCATCCTGCAGAAGAATATTATTGATATATCCACTCTCAATCATAGGTACCACTGTCTCCAGTTTCTCTCTGATCAGGAGATCATCGCTTCTCTTCTGCCGTATCTGATCTACCTTTGTCATCATCTTCGCGCAGGTTTCCAGAATTACTTTCTTATTTACAGGCTTTGTGAGAAACTCCTGAACTCCCAGGTTCACTGCTTCTTTTGCATAATTAAACTTATCATATGCAGTTATGATCACAAAAACTGCTGAGCTGTTAAATTTCTGAATTTCCCTGATTGCCTGGATTCCGCTTATTCCCGGCATCTGGATATCCATAAAACAGATATCCGGCGGATATGCCTGTGCCATCTCCACCACAACTCTGCCTGACTTTGCACAGTGGATTTCACATTCATTTCCATATTCAGTTTCAATAATTTTCTTTAATGATTCCAGCATGATACCTTCATCATCTGCCAGCAAAATTCTATACATCTTCTCTCACTCCCATAATACTTCTCTTAGTTTTCATGCACAGGTATATAGATTACTGCTTCTGTGCCTTTTCCTTCACCTTCACTGTTAATCTCCATAAGCCCTGATTCCTCATAATAAAGTTCCAGACGACTGATCACATTATTCATACCGATTCCTGTAGAATCACCTTCTTCATTTCTGCGCTCTCTGTTTCCTGACAGAACACCCTCTATCTGTTCCTGCGTCATTCCCTTTCCATTATCTTTCACGCTGATACGTATATAATCTGCATCTCCTGTAACTGTGAGATGTATTTTTCCTTCCCATTCAATGTCACGTATTCCATGATTGACTGCATTTTCCACAACCGGCTGCAAGATCATACTTGGCATACGCACATTCTCCAGTGATTCATCCACCTCCTTGCTGAAATGGATATCTCCGGCGAACCGGACATTCAGAATATAAATATAGTTATCAACAGCCTCCAGTTCTTCTCCCAATGTGGCGTCTTCCTGTCCTTTTTTTACATTATAGCGAAAAAAATCCGCCATTTTCTCTACAAAAATCCCGGTCTGCTCTGCATCCTCCATCATTGCAAGCTGTGCTCCTGCATTCAGGGAATTAAACAGAAAGTGCGGATTGATCTGTGACTGAAGATATTTCAGCTGTGCTTCTTTCAGATGATTTTCCATAAGAAGCTCCCTCTCCATCATCTGCTGCTCTTTCTCCATACTTGCTTTCGTCCTTGCCATATACAGATCAAGATTCTCTACCATTGTATTAAACGCTCTGGTTACTGTTCCCAGTTCATCCTGTGCATCTGTATCGTGCATCTTTACATGGAAATTTCCCTGACCTACCAGTTGTGCTGTCTCTGCCATATTGGAAAGGGGAACAAACATATTTCTGGTGGCCTGGATGAGCAGAAGCATTCCACCGGCTACAATTATGATCATAATAACTGAATTGCTTATCTCCAGATATCTCATCACTGCACGAAGTACTGCATAAGTACTGGAGTTCTCCTGAAACATCAGGTTATTCAGTTCGTCAATAGATGACTGGATATATCTGTAAAGCTTTGTTGCATCATCATATTTACGCTTATACTGCTCAACGTTCCTTCCTCGTTTGGCAGCTACCGTTTCCGCAGTACAGTCCAGATATGTTTCCGACATTTTCCGGATATTCCGTTCCAGAAGCTTTACGGGATCATTAATATTATCTTCATTAAGTTTCTCAAGTTCATTTCTGTATTTTGCCTCATTCTGATAATAATCAAGAAGTGTCTGAGAACTCTTAACCTTAAGATACTTATACATATTATCCTGTACTTTCTCAAATACCTGTGAAAGTTCGGTAAGCTCTGCATTACTGGCATAAACATTATCCATCTTTTGCATGGAATTATTGATCCGCACATAAAAAAGCATATTCATGGCAAAAAGAAGGACTGCGATCATACCCACCTCTATAACGATTTTACTGACCAGTGAAAAATCTTTCCAGCGCAGCTGCTTCATCCGGACACCCCCTTCCTTCTCATTTCCCGTACTACATCCTTGTCCAGAAAATTAATATCCACATTATAATAAGAATTGGTCCTTCCATCTTTCTGATATGCTGTCAGAGCCTCTATACTGTATCTGCCAAGCTGCTCTGTATCCACATCACAGGTAACAGAGATCACTCCCTTTTCCACTGCTGTAAGAATATCTTCAGAGCTGTAATATCCTATGATCGTAACCTTTCCTGCAAGATTAAAGTCCAGTACTGCCTGACGTGCGCATTCTGTAGTCTCTTCATCCATGCACACAAGAATATCCGGTACTTTATCTCTCTGCTGAAAAATATCTGTTACCGCTTCTTCTGTCTCAAAAGTCCCTGTTAAGCGAAGATTTTTTCCTGTTATCTGGATATTTTGCGAAGGACCCGCCTTTGCCTGGACTGCGTTGCTAATCTGTGTATATATCTGGCTCTGGTTCATATCATCAATATTTTTCTTCAACAGAATAAGAATACTTTCCGTATCCTCAGTCACATATTCCGCTACCTTTTCGCCATAGACACTTCCAAGCTGATAATCACTGACACCCACGAAACTCTGACGCTTGCTGTGAACTGCATCTCCCATTACAGTAACAACCGGAATTCCTTTCTGAACAGCCTCATTTATCTTCGCTTCCAGTCCCTGCTCCCCACTGTATTGCAGGATGATCCCGTCTGAATTTGAAGCAATACTCATATTCATATAATCAAGCTTACTGTAATCGCTCTCTCTTCCACTGCCTCTCAGTTCAAGAATTGCATCATTCTTCTGCGCCCATTCCTGTGCACAATCATAAACCGCTTGCCAGAAAGAAGAATTCGGACTGTCTACGATCATATCGTATTTATATCTACACATAACTTCATTCTTCTCTTTCAGACTACTCCCCCCGGACAGTCCCTCACAATAAGACTCTCCTATCATATAAAAAAGCACTAAAATTCCTGCCAGTGCAAAGAAAACCAGCAGTTTTGTCCGTTTCTTTTTCATCTCAATCTCCGTAAATTCTTTCTTCGATATTTTGCAGAATCTATTATACAATAAATCGGTATGAATTGCTTTCTTTTTTTCATATACTGTAATGATTACATCTGCCACCTGCTGTTTCTTTCGTTCTGACACAGATATTCATACTCTGTGTTCCGGAATCAGAGAGATATTTTTATGAGGAGTATCTTTGCATGAAGCGGACTTTAATATTTTTTGGAATATTATGCATGATTTTTTTCCTGCTTTTTTCTTCTGCTGACAAACGTACACAGTTCCTTACTTCACTGGCAGGTCCCGGTATGCTTTCCCTTGTAAAACAGGCATCTGCAAAAGCTACAGCTTTTGAGGATTTTTCAACTGACACCACCGCCGGGCTTCCCGTCGAAGAACCTCCCAGAATCGCACTGACCTTTGATGATGGTCCTAATGCCCGGTATACCCCCATGCTTCTGGATGAATTAAAAAAAAGAAACATCCGGGCATCTTTCTTTCTGATAGGCGAGAACATTGAAGGAAACGAAGACATACTCCTGCAAATGCGAAAAGACGGACATCTTATCGGAAATCACACCTGGGATCATGTACAGCTTGACAAGATACCGGCGGAGAAAGCCAGACTGGAAATTGAAAAAACAAATAACAGAATCTATGAAGCTTCCGGAATTTACCCTTCTTATGTACGACCGCCTTTCGGCGCATGGATCAAGGATATGGAACTTTCTGTCACCATGCTTCCCGTATTCTGGGATGTAGACACCCTGGACTGGAAAAGCAAAAACATCGATTCTATCCTGTCTATCGCCCAGAAACAGGTGCATGACGGTTCTATCATCCTGATGCATGACAGCTATCAGACATCTGTGGATGCAGCCCTGAAAATCGCTGATCTTTTTACTGAAAAAGGCTATGTTTTTGTCACTGCAGACCAGCTCCTGCTCACATAAAAGATTTGCTTTTTCCTGCCTGATTCGTTATACTGTTATACAAAGCTTGTACAGATTTCTCTGTAGCAGGATTATCCGCAGAGTATGCTGTACATCATTATATACAAAAGGAGTAATTAAACGAATGGACAGACTATTTAACATGGACAACAAATTCTTCACCGTCATGGGACGCGTGGCTGATCTTATTATGCTTAATGTGGTCTTTCTGATCTGTTGTCTGCCGATCGTGACTATTGGTGCGTCACTGACTGCACTCCACTATGTCACACTGAAAATGACACGTAACGAAGAATCTTATATTATCAGAAGCTTCTTCAAATCCTTTAAGCAGAACTTCAAACAGGCAACTGTCATCAATCTTATCATGCTTGCAGTTGCAGCTATCCTTTACATGGATCTGCGTATTGTAGGTAATATCGGCGGAACAATGTCTCAGGTATTGTATATCGTTTTCTTTGCATTTGGTATCCTTTATATGATGGTATTTCTGTATATTTATCCGGTGCTTGCCAAATTCTACAACTCCATCAAAAACACCTTCCGCAATGCATTCCTGATGGCTATCCGTCATCTTCCGTATACAGTCCTGATGGCAGTCATCACTCTGTTACCTGCAGGCGTGTTTTTTATCAAAAGTTTCCGCATACAGTCCATGGCCATCATGCTTCTGTGCATGTTTGGATTTGCACTGGAAGCATTTATCAACGGACATTTTCTGGTAAAGATTTTTGATAATTATATTCCGGCTGATGCAGATACCCAGGATACAGACCTTCAGAACGGAAACTCTGCTGAAACTTCATCAACAGAAAATGATCACACAGTATGACCAAATGGGGAGAGAAACCATACCACTCTCTGGACTATATGCTGAGAGAGCGGTTTGGAGAAAAGGTTTATAAGGTCACGCTAAATGGCGGCATGTCCTGTCCCAACAGGGACGGTAAGATTGGAACCCGCGGCTGCATCTTCTGCAGCGCAGGAGGAAGCGGAGATTTCGCTGCAGATGCCGCACTTTCCATCACTGACCAGATAGAAAGCCAGATCAGTATCCTTTCACAGAAACGTCCGATTCATAAATATATTGCCTATTTCCAGGCGTACACAAATACCTACGCACCTGTGGAATATCTGGAGAAAATTTTTACAGAAGCAATCTCTCATCCAAAGATAGTTGCTCTTTCCATCGGCACCAGACCAGACTGCCTCAGTCCTGAAATCGTGGCACTTTTGTCCCGGTTAAATAAACAGAAACCTGTCTGGATTGAACTTGGACTTCAGACGATCCATGAGTCCACTGCCAGGTATATCCGAAGGGGATATCCTCTCTGCGTTTTTGATGATGCCGTAAAACGCCTGCGAAAAGAAAATATCGAAGTAATCGTGCATACAATCCTCGGATTGCCCGGTGAAAACACAGCAGATATTCTGGAAACTATGGAATACCTCAACCATATGGATATTCAGGGAATCAAACTGCAGTTACTTCATGTGCTTCGCGGCACTGATCTGGCAGCAGATTACGAGAAAGGACTGTTTCAGACTTACGAACGGGATGAATACATCTCTCTCCTTATAAACTGTCTGGAACATCTCAGACCGGATATGGTTATACACCGCATCACAGGCGACGGCCCCAAAGATCTGCTGATCGCACCACTGTGGGCAAGCCGTAAACGTGAGGTATTAAATATGCTGCATCACAGGATGAAAGAAGAACAAAGCTACCAGGGAAGACTGTTTTCACACTAAAAGATTCTCTGCTACTCTATGCAAAGGGAGGGATAAAATGGCAACACCATTCACAGTTTACAAATTAATCGTGTTATACATGCTTCAGAATACCGAAAATACCCTGACAAATTCGCAGATTTCGGAATTTATCCTGGACCGGGAATATACAAACTATTTCCATCTCCAGCAGGCAATCTCAGAACTGGTAGAAGCAGAACTGATCACCATGGACACCCGTTCCAATGTCTCCCATTACCGGATTACCGAAGATGGCATAAAGACTCTCTCCTTTTTCCAGAAAGATCTCTCTCCTGAGATCAAACAGGAAGTCAGGGAATACCTGAAATCTACCGGCTTCAAAGCTCAGGAGCGAATCGTCACTCCTGCTGATTATTACATCACCAAACAGGGAACCTATTCTGTAAGATGCCAGCTCATCGAAAAGGGCAACTCCCTCATCGACCTGAACATCGCAGCTCCTAACCTTGAGGCAGCACAGTCGATCTGTAAAAAATGGTCCACACATTACCAGGAAATATACGGTAAAATAATGGAAGAGCTCTTATAATGCTCTTCCTTTTTATTTCCTAATCTTTACAAAAAAACAGGGATACGTTATACTAAAACAAATATACGTTCTATAGCACTCCTCGTAAATAATGTATATTGATTAAGAGACTTGCTATAATTTGTCA
>PPYF01209005.1_pt1 | contig 12837 bp, 7 predicted proteins | sample 1559871 | NCBI WGS metagenome assembly PPYF01 (sample SAMN08240021, study PRJNA423297) | Human gut metagenome, whole genome shotgun sequencing project. | reverse complement strand
GACGGCAGGCCCTACTGTATCAATACCTCCATCCTTCCAAAGAAGCTGTTTCCCAAGCTGGAGTTATTTGACTTCAACCGCAACTCCCTGTATGAGGTGCTGAAATCCTTTTACCAGCTCTCCTTCACAAAGGCGCGGCAAGTTTTAAACGCCACGGTGGGGAGCAGCGAAATCTACGGATATCTGGAGACGGAGGAAAATCAGCCTTTGCTCAGAATCAACGCCACCTCCTTCTGTCTGTATCATGATAATGAGACGGTATTCGAGATATATGAGTCTTATATATTGACGGACATCCTCAGCTATTATGTGGAAAAATATAACACGTGAGAAGAACGTTGAAAAAAGATACTGCTTGCGATGGAAAAAGCGGTCCCTGGCTCTAAGGCAGGGGCCGCTTTTTGTGGAACAGGAGCAGAAGTCCCATGTAGCTGAAGCTCAGGAACAGAATCTGCACCGTTGTCATGATAAAGAGGGGAAGCTCTTTAAGCCAGACGCAGGCCTGTGAAAATGCCAGGTACACGCCGATGGAGACCAGCAGAAGGAGTACAGGCTTAACTATCATGTTGATGGTATCCCAGCAAAAGGGTACCAGACGCTTCACCGCAAGGAAGCTCATGAGGGCCAGAGCCAGTTCACTGACCAGCATGCCCCACAGGTATCCCAGAATTCCGTATCTGGGAATGGCAAAGAGCACAAACGCCAGCCGTATGACCATGGCAGTCACATTCTGGAAAAAGGTGGATGAAGTCCTGCCGAGGCCGTTTAAGATGCTGCCCATAGTAGTGGCCAGGTACATGAAGGGACACAGCCATGACAGGATGGTGATATATGTACCCGCGTTTTGGTCGTGGAATACGCTGACGCCCAGCTGGTTCCCAAAAATGGTGAATATGCCGATGCACAGCACGCCCATATAGCAGCTGTATCGCAGGGACATGGATATCATGGAGGAAATACGGGCCTCGTTGCCGTCGGCCTGGGCTTCCGCCACCGTGGGCAGCAGGAGCACGGCCATGGAGTTGGTGATGGCGGAGGGAAACAGAATGAACGGCAGGGCCATGCTGGTCAGGACGCCGTATACGGACAGGGCCTCGGAGTTGGTAAGGCCGGAGCTCATCAGCTTGTTGGGAATCCATATGGCTTCCGCGCTTCCCAGTACATTTAAAATCAGCCGGTTTCCCATAAGAGGAAGGGCTAGGGCCATAAGGGGAGCCGCGGTGGCGCCAAAGGAAAGGGGGATGGCAGGAGCGCGGCGGGAGTCCCCGTCTTTGCAGGGCGGAAAGAATCCGAGACAGAACACGGTGAACATGGCAGATGCCATCTCGCCAATCAGGTGCCCGTATACAGCCAGGCTTACGGTGATCTGGCGGCCTGATTCCAGCCAGATGCTGGCAATGAGGAACACGGCACCCATGCGTATGACCTGCTCCGCCACCTGGGAAAAGGCCGGGACACGGGCTTTCTGCATGCCGTAGTAGTAACCGTTGATACAGGCGTGGAGGGCCGCGAAGGGAACGGACACAGCCATCACCGGCAGATAGGGGGCGCATCTGGGCTCCAGCAGAAGCTTTTCTGCCAGGAAACCGGCATTTCCATAGATGCCCCAGGCCAGAAGGAAGGACATGCCCATGGCAATAACCAGACCCGTCCTGAATACGGCTCTGCCCCTGGTTTGGTTGGCAGCCACGTACTGCGACAGGGCGGTCTGGATGGAGCCTGCGCAGACAGCGAAACAAATGCTGAATATGGGGTGCACCATATTGTAAATACCCAGTCCCTCGGCGCCGATGGTCCTGGACATGAAGATTCGGTAGAAGAATCCCAGTATCCTGCATATGAATCCGGTGGAGGTCAGGAGTAAGGTTCCGGTGATGAAGGCCATTTTCCTGGGTGACAGACGCTTGGATACAGGGGAGGATGCGGTCAATGAGTGATTCATAAACGCTCCTGGAGATGGGAATTATTTAAAATATATGATAAATTCCAGGATGTAGAACCCATTGGACGGCAAAACGGTGGAACCGGGGCGGCTGAGGTCATTGCTGTAACCGCGTTTGGCCCATCCGTCTTTCACAGATTCTGTTTGCGTTTACCGCCGGGGTACTTTAAAGTACCCTTAAGAAATATGTCTCGGATATTCCTCCGGTCCTGTTCTGCTTGCTATTTGGCGGCCCATATGCTATAAAAAAATGGACAGAGCTTTATTGTATTTCTCCCGGAGGTGGGACATGCTGTTTGACAAGCGTTTTTCCTTAAAAACCGTATACTACAGGAGCTTCCTTCTTATGATAGTGATTCCCATTCTGCTGGTGTCGGTTATCTCCCTGACGTTGACCCGCTATATCATGGAACGGTCAGCCATTGCCAATATACGCAACGCCCAGGCCGGCATTGAGAGCAGCCTGTCCAAGGCCATACGGGATGTATCCCTCCAGCTGTCTCACCTGGTGTACGTGAACGGCGGGGAACTCATGGAGCTGGCGTCCGGCATGGACGCAGGCGACTGGCAGCAGCGCTATGATATGAGAAACCGTTTGAGCCAGGTGTTCCGGGTGGCTATGGTGCCGTCCCAGGATACCATATCAGCCATGTTCTATTTAAAAGACGGGGGTACCGTATATTTAAAGGATGAGGTTCGGATTCCAAAGGAGGCCATGGAGCAGGAAGCCTGGTACCGACAGGCCCTTGCAAAGCCCAACGTGGTCAGTGTGGGAGCATTTGACACTTCCAGACAGAACCTTACATATTCGCGTCTTAAGAGCGGTGAGTTTGTGCTGGCAGCCGCCTTCTCACCCGACTATCAGGCGGACCGGTCCGGGAAAATGGAGATGGTCAGCCTGCTTTCTGTTACCCATGTGGGAGAAATCATCCGCGGATTCAACCGGGATGAACAGCTGGGGACCACCTTTATCCTGGACAGCGGAGGAAACCTTATTTTTGCCGGGGACAGGTATCCGGAGGCCGGCCGGCTGCTGGAGGGCCTGGTCTCAAGGGAGGCGGGGGTCTACAAAACCGCCCTGGACGCCCAGGAAAACGGACACCGCCGGGGATACACCATGGTGGTGTCGGAGGTAGAGGAAAACGGCTGGAAGATAGTATCATGTGTAAGCACAGCCAGACTGACAGCCAGCTATAACCAGGTGACGCTGGCCTCCATCCTGGTCATCAGCCTTCTCTTTCTGCTGTTCTACCTGTTTTCACGCTACTTCCTGGGCCAGATTATCACCCCGCTCCACACGGTGGTGGAGGGCATGAAGGAGATGGAAGAGGGGAATCTTACGGTACATGTGGAGCCGGCAGGACAGAGCGAGATCCGGACCATGATACACTCCTTTAACCGCATGGTGCGGGAGCTGAGAGCGTCCATTGAGGAAAATGAACAGGTACAGCAAAAGAAGCATCAGGCGGAGGTCCGCGCCCTGCAGTCCCAGATCAATCCCCATTTTCTTGTAAACACCCTGAACTCCATCCGTTTTATGGCCCAGGTATCAAGGTTTGACGGCATCCGCAAAATGGCGGAAGCCCTCATTAAAATCCTGTCCTGCTCCTTTAGGGGAAGCATCAGCTTCTATACGGTCCGGGAGGAGCTGGATGTGCTGGACAGCTATATTTATCTGATGAAAATACGCTATTCCGATGGTTTTGAGGTGGATTACAGCATAGACGAAACCTGTATGGACTACAAGGTGCCCCGTCTGATCCTCCAGCCTATTGTGGAAAACTCCATTGTCCACGGACTGGCGGAAAAGGAAGACGACATCGGCCATCTCACCGTGAGCCTTAAGGCGTCCGGCGACAGCCTTATCTTTACCGTGGAGGACGACGGCCGGGGAATGACGGAAGAAGAAATCAGGCAGCTTTTAACCCCCAGGGAGAGGGCGGAAGGAGATAATACCAGCATAGGAGTGGAGAATGTCCTGAGCAGGCTGAAGCTGAACTTCGGTGACCGGTACGGAATCAGGATGGAGAGCCTGCCCGGCAAATATACAAAAACAATTCTCACAATACCGATCACGAACTAAAAGGCACGGCAGACAGGGTTATTTACACACGGGGAAGGAATAAAATGAAAAGGGTACTGATTGTTGACGATGAGAGTATAGTAAGAGTAACGCTGCGCTCCCTGACAGACTGGGAGTCCTGGGGATACACACTTGTAAAGGACTGCCTGGACGGCCTCCAGGCATTGGAATACATCAAAAACCACCCGGTAGAGCTTTTGATAACAGATATGAAGATGCCCGGCCTGGACGGTTTGGGCTTTATCAGACGGCTGAAAGAGGAAAACCTTCTGCCGGTGACCATCGTGCTTTCCGGGTACAATGAATTTGAGCTGGTGCGCGAAGCTTTCCGCCTGGGGGTGTATGACTACCTTCTGAAAAGCGACCTGAGCGCCCGGATGGTCGGCGGTATTCTGGAGAAGCTGAACCGTCAGTATTTCAGGGAATCAGAGCCAGCCATTCCCGCCGTGTCTCCCGGAGGGATAGAATTGCCAAAAGACGGCCTTTACGGCCTCGTCCTGTTCGAGGTGGCGGACTTTAAGCGCCAGTCCGTGCGCTTTGCGGACAACCTGGAGGAAGATATGGCAAAGCCAATGCTTGAGCTTGCCAGGCAGATACCCCGCATGGCCGCCAGGGCGGGGATCCGCAAGGTCTATCCGTCCCAATACCTCCTCCATTACAGGATAACTGACCCGGCCAGATATCCTTCGTCCATTGAGTCACTTGCCCGCCAGATACAAAAAGTATGGCATGACTACATGAATCTGGAGACAGCCGCCGCCATCAGCAGTATAGCGGATTACAGCAAAATCGACGATATACTGGGCCAGGCCATCCGTCTGCTGAAATGGTGCGCTCTGTCCGGGGAATACGCCGTATGCACGGCCTGGGACTTTGAAGCGCGCCTGAGTGCCATGGACCGCAAAAGAGAAGAGTGCCAGCCCTTCATGACCGCCCTGTTTTCAGGAGACAAGGTAGCGGCCATCCGGGAAAAGGAGCTCCTTTTGTCACTGTTAAACAACCTGTCCATGGAGGAGGCCGTGGAGGAGTGCCTGCACATCCTCTGCCAGCTTGCGGACCAGTTTCATCTCCACGAAACGGAATTCTCCGCCCTTTTCCCCGAACGTGTCAATTACTTTGAAAAGCTGTCCCGTCTGGGACGGGTAAAGGAGCTGGAGCTGTGGATGAACAACTATCTGCGCTGGGTATCCGATTATCTGGAAAACTGCCGGGAGGACAGGCAGGAGGATGTCATCCAAAGAGCCCGCCGTTTTATGGCGGACAACTATGCCAGCCCGGACATGACCCTAAAGAGCGCGGCTGACTACGTGGGTCTCAACGAAAAATACCTAAGCACCAAATTCACCAAAGAAACAGGCATGACCTTCAGCGCCTACCTGACAAGCATCCGCCTGGAGAGAGCCAAGCGGCTTATGGACACCACGGACCTGAAGATGTACGAAATCAGCGACCGCGTAGGTTACCGCAATGTAGAGCATTTCAACCGCATGTTCAAGAAAGCCTATTCCATCAGTCCCAGCGACTATAAACGCAATCCACGTTAAGCCAAATTCCCGTTAAGCCCAAGGAACAGACCCGCCCAACATCTGACAAAACATCAAGAAATCCAACCATTTTTCATAGAAAAGTTCCACCTTAACTGATAAAATGTGGATAGAATCAATAAGGAACAAGAAAGGGAGGACGTTTTTATGAGAAAGAAATTAGCGGTTTTGACCATGTGCGCGGCCCTGGCGGCAGGAAGCCTGTACGGATGCGCTCCTGAGGACGGGACGTCTGCATCCACTGCGGCGCCGGCCAATATCGAGGCCCAGGCAGAGTCAGAGAAGGAAGAGACAACAGCGGCGGCTTCCAACACGGAAGTGAATGAGGAGCTGAAAGGCGATCTGGTATTTGCCATCTGGGACAACAATCTGATGGATTACATTGACCAGAACGATATGGCCGGAAAATTCCAGGAGACATATCCCAACGTCAACATCGAGGTGGAGAAAATCAAGGATGACTCCGAGTATTGGAACGCCATGAAGATGCGCGCTTCTGCCAACCAGCTGCCGGATGTGATGTTCAACAAGCCATTTACCCTGTCCCGTTTTAAGGACTATCTCATTGACCTCTCCGGCCTGGACGCCACTAAAAACAATGAACTGGCGGCAGGCTATGCTCTGGACGGCAAGATACTGGGCATTCCCATGACAGCCGGTTATGAATATGTATATTACTGGAAAGATATGTTTGAGGAAGCAGGAGTGGAAGTGCCCACTACCTGGGACCAGTTAAAGGAAGTATCCAAGACACTTCAGGATTACTACGGCAAGGATAATCCTGATTTCATGGCCATTGCACTGGGTGCAAAGGATGAGTGGCCGGATTACCCGTTCATGGAGTTCATGCCTGCCCTGGAAGGCGGCAACGGCCAGAACTGGAATGACATGGCTAAGACCGACGCTCCCTTTGCGGCGGATACGGATATCGCAAAGGCATACCAGAAGGCATATGATCTGTTCACCTCGGGCGTGTTCGGAAAGGACCCGCTGGGCCTTGGCAGCGACCAGGCCACGGCTCTGTTTGCCCAGAAGCAGGCAGCCATCACGGCGCTGGGAGACTGGGGACTGCAGAACATTCAGAATGGTACGGACGACTACTCACAGCTGGGAACATTCTACCTTCCCGCCAGGAATACGGAGAGCGGTCCATTCCGGGTAATTGTACAGGGCGACTCCTTCATGGGAATTACCACCCACAGCAAGAATCCGGAAGCGGCAAAGGCGTTTGTGGAATGGTTCTACAGCGACGCATGGTATCCGGGATACATTAATTTCGTGACCAGCGCCTCCTCCATGACCAATTTCCCCAAGGAGAAGGACCCTGTTCTGGCAGAAGCGGACGCGGCACAGCCGGATATGGAATTAGTCATGTATGATGGAGGCGGCGATGACTTCCAGGCCATCCAGAATGAAACTGCCTTTGACTATAAGAAGCTGGGCGCTGAAATGTTCACAAAGGGCTTTGACCTCACAGCAAGGCTTGACGAGCTGAACACCAAGTGGGCTGCCGCAAGGCAGAAGCTGGGAATCCGGTAAAACCGGAAAACTGATTTGAATACATGACAGCAGAGGATGCGGTAATATGAGACCTGGAGCGGTGAAGCGCTCTGAATCGGGTCTGCTGCATCCTCTATTAAATGAGCCACTAAGTGCTCATAACGAGGAGGAAAAAAACTGTGAGTTCCCTGGCAAGAAAGAAAAGAAATTTTATCATTGCAGCCCTGATTATCCCCACGGTGCTGTTAATCTGCTTTGTGGTGTTTCCGGCCATCGACCTGTTCAAGATGAGCTTTACCAATTGGGACGGAATCTCGCCGTCCAGTGATTTTATCTGGTTTGATAACTATAAGTCCATGTTCCACAATGTGGATCTGTGGCAGTCACTTAGGAATAATGCGGTGTACTTTGTGGTACACCTGTGCATGATACCGGTGGAGCTGGCATTTGCGGTCCTGCTTACTTCCAGGTTAAAGGCCGCCAAGTTCTACAAAACCATGGTATTTATGCCGTATATCATCAACGGTGTTGCGATTTCCTATGCTTTTTCTTATTTCTTTTCACCGGTCAACGGTGCGTTTGACGCGATTTTAAAGGCCCTTCATATGGGAATGCTGTCCGGTAAAGGATGGCTGTCCGCCCCCGGGATTGTGAATTTTGTGCTGTCCTTCGTGTCTCTGTGGCGGTTTTCCGGCTATCATGTGATTCTGTTCATGGCAGCCCTTCAGTCCCTTCCCCAGGATGTACAGGAGGCAGCCAGAGTAGACGGGGCCAACGCGTGGCAGATGTTTAAGTTTATCCAGATTCCCGCTATTATGCTGATGGTGGATTTTGTCCTGTTTGACAATATCAGGGGATCCCTCCAGGTATTTGACATCCCATTTGTTATGACCTCCGGCGGCCCGGGCTACGCGTCATCCACCTTCACCCTGTACACCATTGAGACCGCGTTTTCTTACAGTAATTTCGGCCTGGCATCCACCATGGCGGTGGCAATCATGGTGATGATTCTGGTGATTTACCTTGTGCAGAATAAGATAATCCATGGAATCGTGTTGAAAGGAGGTAAGTAATCATGGCAAAACGTGTGACAATCCAGCTGGTGAAACAGCTGATCTGCATGCTGATGGTGGCAGTGGTCCTGGCCCCTATTATCCTGGTGCTCTTTGCTTCCTTTAAGACAAAGGCGGACATGGTTAAGATTTCGCCGCTGCTGCTTCCGCCCCAAAGCAGGTTTACCCTGGAAAATTTTCAAAAGGTCCTGAGTAACAAATATATGCTGATCGGTTTTAAGAACACGGGCATCATCCTGGTGGTGAGCATATTCTTCAATGTAATGTTCGGAACCATTACTGCGTTTATCATTGAACGTTTTCAGTTCCGTTTTAAGGGCGCCATCGTTGTCCTGTTCTTTATCGGTATGCTGATTCCCAGCTTCGTGACTGAGATTGCCCGTTTTAAGGTCATCAACAGCCTGAATTTATACAATACCCTTGGGGCGCCCATCATCATATACGTGGCCTCGGATTTGATGCAGCTGTACATATACAGACAGTTCATATCCACGCTGCCCGTTTCCCTGGATGAGAGCGCGCTGCTTGACGGCTGCGGCTACTTCGGACTGTTTACCAGGATCATTTTCCCTCTGCTGGCGCCAGCCACCGCTACCGTGGTGATCATCAAGGCCATCAACATCATCAACGACATGTACATTCCTTACCTGTACATGCCCAAGAACAAGCTGCGTACCCTGACCACCTTCCTGATGGATTATGCCAATGCCCAGCACGGTTCCTGGCAGAGTCTGGCGGCGGGCATCATCATAGTCATGCTGCCAACCATCTTGATTTACTTATTTTTCCAGAGATACATCCTGGCAGGGATTGCGGCCGGGGCTGTTAAGGAGTAAAATTTGATTTATGACAGGAGGACTAGACCCATGAAAGCAGAACTTAAATGGCTGGAGGATCCACGGATTTTCAGGATAAACCGGCTGGACGCACATTCGGACCATATGTATTACGGTTCAGAGGCTGAGATGGAGGCCGGCGAAAGCGGATTTTTGCAGAGCTTAAACGGCGCCTGGCGGTTTGCCTGGAGCCGTTGTCCGGGAGATCGCCCCGCGGATTTCTTTAAAGAGGGGTATGACACCGGGAAATGGGATCTGATTCAGGTACCCGGACATATGGAAATGCAGGGCTATGACAAAATCCACTACATCAATACCATGTACCCATGGGAGGGCCATGTGCAGCTGAGTCCGCCCCATATTGACTGGGAGTATAATCCGGTGGGAAGCTATGTGACGGAGTTTGACCTGGCGGACGGGTTAAAGGAAAAGCGGGTATGCATCTCCTTCCAGGGTGTGGAGGAAGCGTTCTATGTGTGGCTGAACGGTCAGTTTGTGGGGTATGCCGAGGATACCTTTACGCCCTCTGATTTTGACCTGACTCCATATATCCGGGAAAAGGGCAACCGTCTCTGCGTGGAGGTATATAAGCGAAGCTCGGCTGCCTGGCTGGAGGACCAGGACTTTTTCCGGTTCTCCGGCATTTTCAGGGACGTATTCCTGTATGCCAAGCCCAGGATCCATGTGGAGGACGTGTGGGCCCGGGCAGGGCTTAAGGAGGATTACAGTACCGGAGTATTTTCCCTGGACATGAAGATATCCCATGCGGAGACAGGTGAAAACGGCTTTCAACTGGAATGGGTGTTGTCTGACCGGGACGGGAAGAGGGCGGCAGGCGGCAGTGTGGAGGAAGATGCCTCAAGGGGCCATGCATACGCTGAGATACCCGGAGTCAGGCCATGGTCCTCCAGGGATCCTTATATGTACCGCCTCTTTCTTACCCTTCGGGATTCGGGGGGAAATGTGGTGGAAATGATTCCCATGGACATTGGGTTCCGCCGTTTTGAGATAAAGGACAAAATTATGCTTCTCAACGGGGAGCGCATCATTGTCAACGGTGTAAACCGCCATGAGTGGAACCCCAGGACGGGACGGTCTATCACGGAAGAGGATATGAGAAAGGATATAGAAATCCTGAAGCGCAGCCATATCAACGCGGTGCGCACCAGCCACTATCCCAACCAGAGCCTGTGGTACCGTCTCTGTGATGAGAACGGCATTTATGTCATGGATGAGACGAACCTGGAGAGCCACGGCTCCTGGCAGAAGATGGGGCAGTGCGAGCCGTCCTGGAATGTGCCGGGAAGCCTGCCGGAGTGGGAGGACTGCGTGGTGGACAGGGCCGTATCCATGCTGGAACGGGATAAGAACCACCCCTGCATACTGTGGTGGTCCTGCGGAAATGAATCCTATGCAGGAACCTGTATCCTGGCCATTAGCCGGTATTTTCATGAAAAGGATCCGTCCAGACTGGTGCACTACGAAGGCGTGTACTGGAACAGGGAATTCAATGAAATCAGCGATGTGGAGAGCCGCATGTACGCTCCGCCCCGGGAGGTGAGGGATTATCTGGAGCATGACCCCCAAAAGCCGTATCTCCTTTGCGAGTACATGCATGACATGGGCAATTCCATAGGCGGTATGGAGAGCTATATCAGCCTTCTGGATGAGTTCCCCATGTATCAGGGCGGTTTCATATGGGATTACATTGACCAGGCCATATACCGGAGAGATGTGGATGGCAGGGAAGTGCTGGGATACGGCGGCGATTTCGGGGACCGGCCCACGGACTATGCCTTCAGCGGCAACGGAATTGTATTCGCGGACCGCGCAGAGAAGCCTGCCATGCAGGAGGTGCGCTATTGGTACAGCACCAAAGAGGAACGGGAGGCATTTGACCGGGAGAACAGGGAGGCTGAAGCACTGGCACTGGAACAGACAGGGAGCTGGGATGCAGGGCAGACAGAGACAACAGCGCAAGACTTTGCGGCGGAACAAGATTTCACCGTAATCCACGGCGACGTTACCCTTGGTGTAAAGGGCGCGGGCTTCCATGTGATTTTTTCTTACTCGGAACACGGTATGGTCTCCCTGGTATACGATGGACTGGAGTGGATATACCGCCCTGGGATGCCTGCCTTCTGGAGGGCTTCTACGGAGAATGACAAGGGAAACGGATTCCCTGTAAAGAGCGCTGTCTGGTGCGGCGCCGACCAGTTTATCAGGTGCACGGGATGGCACACCCAGGAGAGCAGGTGCCAGGTGCGTATTACATATGATTATGCAGCCTGCACAGTACCGGAGACCCAGGTGAGTGTGAGCTATACAGTGGATGCCGCGGGGACTGTCCAGGTGCGCTGCCATTACCGAGGACAGAAAGGGCTGCCCCAGCTGCCTCTGTTCGGCCTGCGTTTCACCGTGCCCTTTGTGGCGGACAATGTCAGGTGGCAGGGGCGAAGCGGCGAAACATATCCTGATCGGAAAAAGGGCGGGGCCTTTGGCATCTGGGAAAGCCCCATTGAGAAACCGGATTATCTGGTGCCTCAGGAGTATGGATGCCATATGGATACTCACTGGGTTAAGCTGTATGGACCGGCGGGCGCAGCCACAGCGTTTGCGGGTGAATCCGGCATGGACGGCGGAAGGAGCCGCTGCCTGGAGATTGCCATGGAAGAAAGGCCGTTTCATTTTTCGGCCATCCCATATACGCCCCAGGAACTGGAGAGCGCTCTTCACCGGGAGGAGCTTCCCGCTCCGCGCCGGACCGTGGTCTCCGTTCTGGGCGCCATGCGGGGCGTGGGAGGCATTGACAGCTGGGGGTCGGATGTGGAACCGGCTTACCGTGTATCGGCAGATGAGGATATTGAGTATGGATTTGTGATTCGCAGGGGATAAGGTATATAAATCGCGGTGCGGCCTTGACTGAAAGCAGGCTTGATTATTATAACCAAAAAAAAGACTACCCATAATGGCTAGTCTCAATACGGCAGGAAGACCTTATGAGCTAGGATTACAGCTTCTTAAAGCCATATTGTGAGCAGGTATTAAGGATGCAGGACGCGGCAGAACGAATTTATGGTATGATTCGTCTGCCCTTTTATTGTATGAACGTATTATATCTGACAGGAGTGTTTAATTGTCTTTCTCAAGCCGGATTTGTAAAAAGCAGTGGCATCATCATCCCCTTTACTGTCCCTTCAGGCTTGAATCATCCGATTCATTATTGTTTAAGCGCACCATACTTCATATAATAACAGTAGTACCATATAGCAAGTATTCCTATTGAAATTGTAGGAATACTATGGTATAGTAAAAAGCGTAGATGAAGCTTTTAACTTTAGGACTACAGAAAGGCGGATTTTGATTATGAAGCAATTGATTTATCTGGATAATGCGGCCACCACAAAGACCAGGCCGGAGGTGGTGGAGTCCATGCTTCCATACTTTACGGAGTATTACGGCAACCCCTCCTCGGTCTACGACTTCTCCACTGAGAGTAAAAAGGCCGTAAACCATGCAAGAGAGACCATTGCCCGGTCCCTGGGTGCAAAGACCAATGAGATATATTTTACGGCCGGAGGCAGCGAGGCCGATAACTGGGCCCTGGTGGCCACGGCAGAGGCCTATGGAAATAAAGGGAAACACATTATCACCACCAAGATTGAACACCATGCCATCCTTCATACCTGCCAGTACCTGGAGAAAAGGGGATATGAGGTCACATATCTGGATGTGGATGAAAATGGAGTGGTTAAGCTGGATGAGCTTAAGAGGGCCATTCGGCCGGACACCATCCTCATATCAGTGATGTTTGCCAATAATGAGATCGGCACCATCGAGCCCATCAAGGAGATTGGGG
>PPYF01188498.1_pt1 | contig 12837 bp, 8 predicted proteins | sample 1559871 | NCBI WGS metagenome assembly PPYF01 (sample SAMN08240021, study PRJNA423297) | Human gut metagenome, whole genome shotgun sequencing project. | reverse complement strand
TGATAATAGCGCTGCTTTATCAACCATCGGGCGAAACGTTGAGTTAGGCACCGCCTTATTCCATAACAAAGCCGGGCTTTTGCCCGGCTTTGTTATTTCTGGCCTTTCCCTCGCCGATATCCTCAGTTAGCATTCCGGTACGTTGATTTACTGAGACACCTCCGTTGAAACGCCTCTCTCTTTCGCCCCGATCGCTGCGCCAACTGGTGACGCTGGCCTTTCTGCTGATTCTGCTGCCGCTGCTGGTGCTGGCGTGGCAGGCCTGGCAGAGCCTGAACATACTGAGCGCGCAGGCCGAGCAGACTAACCGCACCACGCTTATCGACGCTCGCCGCAGTGAAGCGATGGCTAATGTCGCGCTGGATATGGAGCGTAGTTACCGCCAGTATTGCGTGCTGGATGACCCTACGCTGGCGAAGGTGTACCAGAATCAACGGAAGCGCTATAGCGATATGCTGGACGCGCACGCTGGCGTGCTGCCTGATGAAACCCTTTACCAGCGTCTGCGCCAGAATCTGCACGACCTGACGCAGCTTCAGTGCACGAACAGCGGCCCGCAGAAAGAGGCGTTGGCCAGGCTGGAAGCATTCTCCAGCGCCAACGCTGAACTGGTGCAGGCCACCCGCACCGTCGTCTTCTCCCGTGGGCAGCAGCTTCAGCAGGCAATTGCCGAGCGCGGCCAGTTCTTTGGCTGGCAGGCGCTGGTGCTGTTCCTGGTAAGTCTGGCGATGGTGCTGCTGTTTACCCGCATGATCATCGGGCCGGTGAAGGGCATTGAGAGTATGATTAACCGCCTGGGGGAAGGGCAATCGCTGGATGGCGAAGTGATGTTCCGTGGCCCGCGCGAGCTGCGATCCGTCGGGCAGCGCATTATCTGGCTGAGCGAGCGTCTGTCGTGGCTGGAATCACAGCGCCATCAGTTTCTGCGTCACCTTTCTCACGAGTTAAAAACGCCGCTTGCCAGCATGCGCGAAGGTACCGAACTGCTGGTCGACCAGGTGGTTGGGCCGCTTACCGCCGAGCAAAAAGAGGTGGTTGCTATTCTGGATAGCAGCAGCCGCAACCTGCAAACCCTGATTGAACAGCTGCTGGACTATAACCGTAAGCTCAGCGAAACTGCCGTACGGATGGAGTATGTCGCGCTGGCGCCGTTGATCGAGATGGTCGTTTCCGCGCACAGCCTGCCCACGCGAGCTAAAATGATGCGCACGCAGGTCGACCTGCAGGCGGCTGGCTGCCTGGCGGAGCCGACGCTATTAATGAATGCACTGGATAATCTCTACTCGAATGCGGTGCACTATGGCACTGAATCCGGTAACATTTATCTCCGAAGCCGTCGGGAAGGGGGGCGAGTTTCTATTGATGTCATCAATACCGGCTCACCTATCCCGGACGCAGAAAAATTAATGATTTTCGAGCCTTTCTTCCAGGGCAGCCACCAGCGCAAAGGCGCGGTGAAAGGGAGCGGTCTGGGGTTAAGCCTGGCGCGCGATTCAGTGCGCAAAATGCACGGCGAACTGCATCTCCTTGACGCTCAGGACGGCAACGTCTGTTTTCGCATCGAGCTTCCGGCCCCTGGGCTTGAAAAAACAACCACCTAAATCAATATCGAGTGACTATGCCCCAACGATTAGCACGTACGGGTCAACGACTACGGCAGTGGCGAGATGGCCTGTTAGGCCTGGCCTGCGTGATGCTCTCCGGATGTAACGCCACGCTTTTACCGCACAATGCGGGCGCCAGCGGCGAGGTCAGCGAGCCGCGACAGCAGGTGGCGGATTATCTGTCGACCAATTGCGATGACATCTGGTCGCTGAATGGCGGTACTGCCGAAAACAATCCACTTTACTGGTTGCGCGGTATGGACTGTGCCGACCGTCTGGCGGCGGCCCGCGCCCGTGCCGAAGCGAACTCTCTGGTAGCCGACAGCTGGCAGGGCGCGTTTAAGCGCGGCATCCTGTTGGCAAACGCCAAAATTGCCCCCGCGGAGCGGCGTCAGCTGGTCAGCGACATTGACGCGCTGAGCCCGCAGATTCCTACCCGCATTCGTCCACTCTACCAGGTATGGCGCGATGGTCAGGCGCTGCAATTGTCATTGTCCGAGGAGCGACTGCGCTATAGCAAACTGCAGGAAACCAGCGATGGTCAGCTGGACGCGCTGCGTCTGCAGCAGCAGCAGCTCCAGGCTGAACTGGATCTCACCACCCGCAAACTGCAAAACCTGACGGATATCGAACGCCAGCTTTCCAGCCGTAAGCCGGGCGCTGATATATCACATCCGGCGGCATCTGATGAGGATAAACATGAGTAACCGTAAACCTGCGCACCTGCTGCTGGTGGATGATGATCCCGGTCTGCTTAAGCTGCTGGGGATGCGCCTGGCTAGCGAAGGCTATCGCGTCGATACGGCGGAAAGCGGTCAGCAGGGGCTTCGCGTGCTGGCGAAAGAGCGTATCGATCTGGTGATTAGCGATCTGCGCATGGACGAAATGGATGGCATGCAGCTGTTCAGCGAAATCCAGAAAGTGCAGCCGGGTATGCCGGTGATTATACTCACGGCGCATGGCTCTATTCCGGATGCGGTTTCCGCCACGCAGCAAGGCGTGTTTAGTTTCTTAACCAAGCCGGTGGATAAAGATGCGCTCTATAAGGCCATCGATGAGGCGTTAGCGCGTTCTTCGCCTGCCAATGATGAGCAGTGGCGGGAAGCCATCGTCACCCGTAGCCCATTGATGCTGCGCCTGCTGGAGCAGGCGCAAATGGTGGCGCAATCGGACGTTAGCGTGCTGATTAACGGCCAGAGCGGTACCGGTAAAGAGATTCTGGCGCAGGCGATTCATAATGCCAGCCCGCGTCACGCAAAGCCGTTTGTGGCGATTAACTGCGGCGCGTTGCCGGAACAGCTACTTGAGTCCGAGCTATTTGGTCACGCTCGCGGTGCCTTTACCGGCGCGGTCAGCAACCGTGAGGGGCTGTTCCAGGCGGCTGAGGGCGGCACGCTGTTTCTCGATGAAATTGGCGATATGCCCGCGCCGCTGCAGGTGAAGCTGCTGCGCGTGCTGCAGGAGCGGAAGGTGCGCCCGCTGGGCAGCAACCGCGACCTGGACATTAACGTGCGGATTATTTCCGCCACCCACCGGGATCTGCCGAAAGCGATGGCGCGCGGCGAATTCCGTGAGGATCTGTTCTACCGCCTGAACGTGGTGAATCTGAAGATTCCGACGCTTGCCGAACGTACCGAAGATATCCCGCTGCTGGCAAACTACCTGCTGCGCCAGGCCGCCGACCGACATAAACCGTTCGTGCGCGCGTTTTCTACCGATGCGATGAAGCGTTTGATGGCGGCCAACTGGCCGGGCAACGTGCGTCAACTGGTGAACGTGATTGAGCAGTGCGTGGCGCTGACCTCTTCGCCGGTGATCAGCGATGCGCTGGTGGAGCAGGCGCTGGAAGGGGAAAACACCGCGCTGCCAACCTTTGTCGAGGCGCGTAATCAGTTTGAACTTAACTACCTGCGCAAGCTGCTGCAAATTACCAAAGGTAACGTTACCCATGCCGCGAGGATGGCGGGCCGCAACCGTACCGAGTTCTATAAATTACTCTCGCGGCATGAACTGGACGCCAACGATTTTAAAGAGTAGCACCGTACATACGAGTGATTTATGATACGGTAAGCAACCGGTTACGCGATAAAACAACAGGAATACCATGAAAAAGATTGATGCGATTATTAAACCCTTCAAACTGGATGACGTCCGTGAAGCGCTGGCGGAAGTGGGCATCACCGGGATGACGGTAACGGAAGTGAAAGGCTTTGGTCGCCAGAAGGGCCACACCGAGCTCTACCGCGGCGCCGAGTACATGGTGGACTTTCTGCCGAAAGTAAAAATTGAAATCGTGGTCACCGACGATATCGTCGATACCTGCGTGGATACCATTATCCGTACCGCGCAGACCGGCAAAATCGGCGACGGCAAAATTTTCGTCTTTGATGTGGCGCGCGTGATTCGTATCCGTACCGGCGAAGAGGACGACGCGGCAATCTAAGCCCGTCCTCATCTGCCTGCGGGGATACGCAGTCGGCGTAGGCCGGATAAGGCGTTTACGCCGCCATCCGGCACATCACGCGGGTCCTGCCGGATGGCGCTTTGCTTATCCGGCCTACAAAGTTTCAGGCGGCCTTTGTATTATTCGTCAGCCTGCGCCAGCGGCGCGCTGGGCGAGCCGAGCAGACGTTTCAAGACGACCAGCACCATCATCAGCGCCACGCAACCCAGCGTCCATTCCCCCATCTGTGAGAAAAAGTGCCCGTAGGCGTCGACAGCCGTTTCGCTGATCTGCGATTCGGTGGTTTTTTGTGCCACCACGCCCGCCAGCCAGTTGGCGACGGAGCCGGTTGCCAGCATGTAGATACCGGTCAGTACGCCAGTGACGCCGGGCAGATTCAAGCGGGTAATTTGCGCCATCGCGACCGGGTCAATAAACAACTCCGCGAACCCCATTAGCGCCAGACCCACGATCATCATTCCCATCGACGCCTGGCCATGGACCTGCGCACCATGTGCGTTCAGCGCCAGCAGCATAAAGCCCGCGGCCATCAACGCCAGGCCAAAGGCGAACTTCAGCCACACCCGCAGCGTCGAGCTAATCCCCCCTTCCGGACGCGCCAGCCAGGCGAGCACGACGCCAGCGAACATCACCGCAATTGCATTCACTGACTGGAATAGCGCGGTGGGCACTTCAATATTCAACCAGTGGCGGTTGACGAAGTGGTCAATAAACAGGCTGATGGAGCTGCCGCCCTGCTGTGCCAGCACCCAGAACAGCGTACCGGTCAGCATCAGCAGAACGATCTGCCCCAGCGCGCGGCGTTGTTGTGGGAAACGCAGCATGATACGCGCCACAATCACCGCGGCGGCGGCACAGACAATGCTCAGCAGATAACCGGACCAGTCATTCTCCAGCAGCAGCGTAAAGAACACGGGGGCGACGCACAGCATCAGCGCCAGCCAGCCCCAGGTCGGCAGCACAAATTTCACCGCGCGCAGCGCCGGGCGATTTACCCCCTGCGTGTGGCGGAAGTGGCGGTGGCCGCTTAAAAACACCAGCAGGCCGATAAACATGCCGACTCCCGCCAGCGCAAAGCCGACGTGCCAGCCGTACCATTGGGCCGCCAGCCCGCAGGCGATCGGCGCGGCGATGGAGCCGATATTTCCGGCGGCATACAGCAGCGAGAAACCGCCGTCGCGGCGATGGTCATCCGGCGCGTAAAGCTCGCCGAGCAGGCAGCTGATATTGGATTTAAACAGGCCATAGCCGCAGATAATTATCGCCAGCGCAACATACAGGCTCCAGGTCGCGTCGGATTCGACGCCGAGCACCACGTGGCCGAGCGTCATCAGTAGCGCACCGGCAATCACCGCCGTGCGGTTGCCGAGCAGGCGGTCGGCGAGCCAGCCGCCCAGAATAGGGGTCACATAGACCAGAGAAGCGTAAGCGCTGAAAAGGTTGATCGCATGGCTGTCGTTAAAGCCGAGCTGGTGGGTGAGATAAAGGATGAGGAGGGCGCGCATGCCGTAAAAGCTGAAGTATTCCCAAATTTGAATCGCCACGATGTAGTAGATCGCGCGCGGTTGTGAGGGTGTTTTCATGTGAACTCCTTGCGGCGTGAAAAAAGGGAAGCGGCATGCCGCTTCCCTCTACTTTTTTATTATTTGTTGTTTGCTGCTTTCAGCACTTTTACGGTGTAACGGCCGTCAGCCTGACGATAAGCGCCATGGATGTCGGTTTCGAAGCCCGGATAGTGCGCGCCGATTTCGCACAGCATCTGCAGGAACTCCAGCACCGGACGGCTCTGCTCGGTGATTTTTTCACCCGGCATCACCAGCGGAACACCCGGAGGATACGGCAGGATCATGTTGGCGTTAACGCGGCCTACCATCTCATCGAGATAAACCTCTTCGGTTTCACCGTGCAGCTCTTTCTGGAAGGCGGCATACGGCGTCATTTCCATTTCCGGCAGTACTTCAAACGCGCGGAACATCAGGTCCGGCAGGTTGTGATGCTCAACCAGTTTATGGATATTCTGCGCCAGTTCCTGAATACGCATGTTTTCATAAAACTCCGGTGCCTCGCGGTACAGCGCCGGCAGGATGTTTTTCACGCGCAGGTTCAGGTCGAACGCGCGTTTGAACTCGGTCAGCGCGCGCAGCAGGCTCAGCGCCTTGGTTTTATCGATCCCGATGCTGAACAGGAACAGCAGGTTGTACGGGCCGGTTTTCTCAACGATGATGCCGCGCTCGTCGAGATACTTCGCCACCAGGCTTGCCGGAATACCGAACTCGTCCATGGTGCCGTCTTTCTTCATCCCCGGGGTCAAAATGGTGACTTTGATCGGGTCGAGGTACATGTGTTCGTTATCGATGTTTTTGAAGCCGTGCCACGGGCTGTCGGAGCGTAGCGGCCAGCATTCCGGGCCATCGATGTGATCCGGCTGCCAGACATCAAAGAACCAGCCTTCAGATTCGCCTTTCAGACGTTTGATCTCTTTACGGAACTTGATCGCGCGTTCGATAGAGCCATTAATCAGGCGCTTACCGGCATTACCTTTCATCATCGCCGCGGCGGTTTCGGTGGAGGCCACGATACCGTAGTGCGGAGAGGTGGTGGTGTGCATCATGTAGGCTTCGTTGAAAGTCTCTTCGTTGACATCACCCTTCACGTGAATCATCGAAGCCTGAGAGAACGCGGCCAGCAGCTTGTGCGTAGACTGGGTTTCATAGATCACTTTGCCTTCTACACGGCCACCGCTCATCCCGCATTTACCGGCATAAATCGGCGAGAAGTTGGTATAAGGCACCCACGCGGAGTCGAAGTGAATGGATTTCACATCCAGCGTTTTCTTGATGTAGTCGGTGTTGTACAGCAGGCCGTCGTAGGTGGAGTTGGTGATAACGGCGTGTACCGGCCAGGTGGCGTTCGGCGTCTCTTTCACGCGTTTGGCAATCGTCGCGTGCTGGAATTCGCTTTGCGGAATCCCACCCAGAATGCCGTAGGCGTTACGGGTCGGGCGGAAGTAGATTGGCGTAATGTCGCTCATCATCATCAGATGGGTTAGCGATTTGTGGCAGTTACGGTCAATCAGTACGGTGCTGCCCGCCGGGGCGGAGTACATGCCGACAATCTTGTTGGCGGTAGAGGTGCCGTTGGTCACCATGTAGCTACGTTCGGCGTTAAAGACGCGGGCGATATACTCTTCCGCTTCTTTGTGCGGGCCGGAGTGGTCAAGCAAAGAACCCAGTTCGGAAACGGAAATCGACACGTCTGACTTCATGGTATTCGGGCCGAAGAAGTCATAGAAGATGCTGCCGACAGGGCTTTTCTGGAAAGCGGTACCGCCCATGTGGCCTGGCGTACAGAAGGTGTATTTGCCTTCGCGAACATATTTGAACAGCGCTTTGGTCAGCGGCGGCAGAATGGTATCGATGTATTCATCGGTATTCTGGCGAATTTTAGCCGCGATATCGGCGGCGGCGCCCAGCGCGTACTCGAAGAAGCGAACCTGCATGCGCAGATCGTTGAGGCTCACGTCGAGGGTGGAGTAGCTGTTAGCGAAAGCGTAAACGGGCATGTACTCGTTCATCGCGCTGATCTCTTCACACAGCTCGAGATTGTATTTATCCCAGTCGAAGATCACGCCGCACAGACGGGCGTTGTTTTCAATCAGCTTCAGCAGGTCTTCGCGGTCATTTGGGTAAACAATCTGGAAGTTCAGGCCTTCCAGGGCGCGGTGAAGCTCACGGATAGGCTCTTCTTTAAAGTAGACGCCCATGTGATTCATGATAGCAATAACGTTCATAGTCATAGTCATGTTTCCAGGTAAAGGAGGCCCTTCCCACCGCGTTAGCGGCAGGGGAGGAAGGGCCTGCAGAAATAGGGGGGTTAGCGGTTAGAGCACTTCAGCCGGTTTGTTGTCGTGGTCGTCATGCTGACGCTGATGCATTTTGCGGCCATAGAACATCAGGATGACCAGGCTGACGATAAAGGTGCCGGACAGCTCGAAGGAGTTGGCACCCATCAGCGCGATAAAGCAGAACGCACAGCCCAGGATGGAGCACACCAGGCTCGCCGAGTTACGAATGTTGAAGCCTTCGAAGCGAATCAGGTCAACGCAGGAGTAGAAGTACGGCAGCATGGTCAGCAGAACCGCAATACCGGTCAGTTCACCGAACAAGTCAGAGGCTTTACCGCCGCTGGAGTTCATGATGGTGATGATAATCATCAGCGCGGTCATTTTGACGGCGGCGAGCAGCAGGCCTTTTTTCGGGATGCCGTTTTTGTCGACTTCGCCGTAAACTTTCGGGAAGTTACCATCGTTAGCGGCACGAACGCCCGCCTGGCCAACCAGCATCATCCAGGAACCCAGAGAAGTCAGGCACGCAAAGGCGGTAAAGGCAGACACCATTGGCGCAGCCCAGCTACCCATGATAGTCGAGGCGCTGACGGCGAACGGTGCGCCGGAAGAGGCCATGACGGAAGCCGGATACATACCGGAGATAACCTGCGTGGCGGCGATGTAGATAACACCGGCAATCGCGGTACCCAGCATAGTGGCGAGCGGCACGGTACGTTTCGGGTTTTTCACCATGCCGGTGCTGACGGCGGCAGATTCCACGCCGACGAAGGCCCACAGGCACAGCAGAATACTTTTGATAACCGCGTGCGGATCGGTGGTTGCCGAGGTGTTCCAGTTAGCCTGATAGGTTGCCATATCAAACCAGTGCCAGCCGATAACGGCGGTGACGACAACCGGGATAAGCACCAGTACCAGACCAATGGTCGTGAGTCGGCTTACCCAGGTCCCACCGAGCATATTCACGAAGGTGAACAGCCAAACGATGGCAATACAGGCGATACCCGCTGGAATTGGGTCGTTTAATACTGGGAAGAAGGTCGATAAATAAGAGACGGCGGTAATCCCGATTGCCAGGTTACCAATCCAGTTGGCATGGTAATAAAGCACGCCGGTCTGGAAACCAAATGCCGGAGATAATTCACCCGCGTAGGCAATTGGGCCACCCTGTTGTGGGTTTTTGGTTGCCAGTCGCGCATAAACATATGCCAGCGACATCGCGCCAATAATAGAAATTACCCAACCCCAAATTGCAATACCACCGATGCTGGCGAGGTTTGCAGGTAATAAGGCAATGCCGCTCCCCATCATATTCCCGGCGACAACGCCGGTGCAGGCAAATAGCCCAATCTTCTTAGCGGAACTCATGTTCGTTTCTCCTGAGCAGTATTTTTAAGTCCGGACCGCGAGGTGAGCTATGGCGAGCGACCCGACCAACTGACGGCAATATTACTGAGCAGGCTAAGAGAAGTCCTAAAGTTAAAGTGAAATAAACACAAACATCGAAAAAATGAGGTGTTTAGCTTTTTGCATTAACATATCAGGATAAAAAGTTTATATCATGGAAAGGTAAATATTGAGTAATTACAAGGTGGTGTGTTTTCTTCTTGCGGGAGGGGGATGTTGCCGCAAGGTAACAATTAAAACCTTGCAACAACATCAATATTACATCTTGCGTGGCCTTATTTAACCATGATAATGATGGCCAACGCCCGCTAAGCGTTTTTAGGCAGGAAGGTTTGCAGATAAGGAACAATTTTCTCTATCGAAGTCTGAAATATTCCGTTCTGAATCCAGTACAGCGTATTATCACCGGGGCGTAAATTAAAAGCGGTGATATAGGCGTCAGCGGCAAGCCGATTCTCACCTTTCATTTCGTAGACTTTTCCCAGCACCACATAATTAAGCCATGACATTTCCAGCTCAATGCTTTTATTAATAGCCTCGTACGCGTTATCAATACTGCCTTTGCCTAACGCATCAATTGCCTGAATACGATATAACACTGCGCTATTTTTCAGTTCCGGCATATTGGCCACGTGTTCTAATTCATGGCTTAACGACACCAGCTGGCTGCTATCAAACGGTTGCTGAGAATGGCGCAAGACATCCACCATCGCTTTCTGGGCATAGCCATAGGCGAAATCGGGCGATAGCTTAATAATACTATCGAGCATGCTGCTCGCCTTGGTTAAAGACGGCGCATCGCCCTGGGAAATTAATAACAGCGCCTGATAGAACTGCGCGAGTGACATCGGATGGGGCATATCCAGATGGGCCAGCATGGTTTGCATCTGTGCCGGCCATGGCTGCGTCAGCGCGGTAGAAAGGCTGTCAAAAAGATCGCGCTGAATAGACACCAGGTTTCCGTCGGTGACGAAATAACGCTTATCAAGCATCTTTGAACTGTCGGCGTTATCCACTAACAGTACCGACATAAAACACTGCTGGGCGCGGTAGTGGCGCTGGTTGACGAAGCTGATGGTCAGCGTTTTCCCTGAACTGCTGGGCTCATTGACGTTGTAGTTGGTTTTATCATGCACCATAAAGGTGGAGTAGGTATTCAGCGAGGTGGTAATCAGCGTTCCCAGCCCAATCGCGTAGGCCTGTTGCGATACCCAGTTATTGCACGATGCGCCCGGCTCAAAGCGTACGTCGATGTCGCGCGGGTTCAGCAACAGGTGCGAGCGGGTGATCTGCGGATGGGGACGAATAACGGTCAGTAACACCATCGCTATTAGCACGCCCAAAGAGAGCAGGAAGGCGATCTGAGTCCAGACGTTGGAATACCAGCGGCGTTCCGCAGTGAGTCGCGGGGCCACAGGGGCGTTTGCCGGAGCATGAGTGACCGTAGGAGCAGGCGAGACGACCGGCGTCTCAGGTGCTTGATTCTCTTCTCTTTCATCAAGCCACGTGACTTCAGCCGTCAGCTGATAGCCGCGTTTGGGTACGGTGATGATGTATTCGATGTGCCCATCGTCGCCGTCACGCAGCGATTTGCGTAGTTCAGAAATGCTCTGGGTGACCACATGACTGGTCACGATGTTACGCATCCAGATGTTATCGATCAGTTCATCACGGCTCAGTACTTGTCCTGGATGTTGGGCAAAGTACATCAGCAGATCGATTAATCGCGGTTCCAGAGTGAGCTGTCGGCCTGCACGGCTGATTTGATTAATAGAAGGCGTGATCAGCCATTCGCCAACGCGTACAACCGGTTGTTGCATATAAATGAATCGCCAAAGGATAAAAAATGGGACAGGAGATTAATCATAACACAACTCGCTGTGCGGTTTTTTGACCTTGCAGAGCGCAGGATGGAGGAGGAAGACGGGCAAAATATGCCCGTCTGGAAAGAAAAGATTACAACACTTTATGCGGTCCGAAGCATTCATAGTGAATACGATCGCTGCTGACGCCCAGCGCCACTAACTGTTTGGCCGCGTGCTGCATAAAGGCCACAGGACCACAGAGGTAGAACTGCATCTGTGGGTTCTGTAGATTCGCGGCCAGTGGTTCCAGCGCCATGAGCCCTTCGCTATCAAACGCGGCGGCCTGACGGTCTGCCTCGGTTGGCGCGCGATACCACAGGTGCGATGTGAAGTGCGGCAGCTCCGCGCCCAGCGCGTTGACTTCATCAGCAAAGGCGTGAACCTCGCCGTTTTCCGCCGCGTGGAACCAGTTCACCTGCGCCGGATGATGATTCTTCGCGAGCGTATCGAGCATCGCCAGCATCGGTGTCTGGCCGACGCCGCCGGAAATCAGGGTCACCGGCGTTTGTGGTTCAACATTGAGGAAGAAGTCGCCTGCCGGCGCGGCCAGATGAACAATATCCCCCTCTTTTGCCACGTTATGCAGCCAGTTTGATACCTGGCCGCCGTTTTCGCGCTTCACCGCAATGCGGTAACCCTTGCCATCTGCCTTGCGGGTCAGTGAATACTGACGAATTTCCTGAAATTCAAAGCCCTCGGGCTTCAGCCATACCGCCAGATACTGGCCCGGTTGGTAATCCGCTACCGGCTGGCCGTCTACGGGTTCCATTTCAAAGCTGGCGATCAGCGCGCTGCGCGGGGTTTTCTTCACGATACGGAAGGCGCGGGTGCCTTCCCAGCCACCGGTTTTGCTGGCGTTGTCCTGATAAATTTCCGCTTCACGATTGATAAACACGCCAGCCAGTACCCCGTAGGCTTTACCCCATGCATCCAGCACTTCCTGGCCCGGACTGAACATTTCGTCCAGCGTCGCCAGCAGATGCGCGCCGACAATATTGTATTGCTCCGGCTTGATCTGGAAGCTGGTGTGCTTCTGGGCGATTTTCTCCACCGCCGGCAGCAGGGCAGGCAGGTTTTCAATATTGCTGGCGTAGGCGGCAATAGCATTGAACAGCGCTTCACGCTGGTCGCCGTTGCGCTGGTTGCTCATATTGAAAATCTCTTTCAGCTCCGGATTATGGGTAAACATCCGGTCGTAAAAGTGGGCGGTGAGCTTCGGGCCGGTCTCTACCAGCAGCGGGATCGTGGCTTTAACGGTGGCGATAGTATGAGCATCAAGCATGGCAGGTCTTCCTTTCGTATTATAAATTGTTGCATGTTAAATGCATCTTATAAAAATAACCCTGCTATGTAAATGGTTCTTTGTAATAATGCGTTGCTGACGTTACAACGTGAATTATTTGCATCACAATCCTGAAAAGAAATCCATTTGCGCCCTGAAGCGCTTTATTGCTCAATCCCTTGTGTGGCTTAAAGGTAAACGTTTGCGTAATTTCGTTTGTCAAGACCTGTTATCACAGAACTAATCAGTTATACTGTGGGCCGTTGTCCAACAGGACTGCCTTTTTCAGGTCAAAATTTTATTGTTAGCTGAGTCAGGAGATGCGGATGTTAAAGCGTGAAATGAACATTGCCGATTATGATGCCGAACTG
>PPYF01028359.1_pt1 | contig 12841 bp, 4 predicted proteins | sample 1559871 | NCBI WGS metagenome assembly PPYF01 (sample SAMN08240021, study PRJNA423297) | Human gut metagenome, whole genome shotgun sequencing project. | reverse complement strand
GAGTCATCAAGGTTGACGGCAAGTATATAACATTGACAAACTACAAACGTGGCCTATAGCCTTAAGTTAGTGACATTGTACCATCTCCGCGACTTCACTCACAGAATGATTCTTTGTTTCAAGAAGTCGGCAAGCATGCTGCATTTTTATGTGGCGTATGAAGTCAAGAGGCGTGCATCCCGAAATTGCCTTAAGTTTTCTCGAAAGTGTGGAACGGGACATATTGACCCCTTTTGCAAGCGAATCAACATTAAAGTCGGAAACGCTTATGTTGGCTTCTACTACTTTGGTGGCTTTTTCAAGAAAGAGTTTGTCAAGTTCCATGAATTCCTCCTCAGGCAAAGTTACTGTGCTTTCAAGATAGCTGCGCATTTTCATCATTTCCTGACTGTCGGCCCATATTTCTTCGCTCTCGCGTCGCATACGCTTGCTGTAGACACGCAGTGCCCAGTATACTAACGCCAGTAATATGAAGAGGTATATAAGAAAAGCCCACCATGATTCGAAAAAGGCAGCCTTACGGTCAATGGTTAGTGTAGACACATTTGAGCTCCATAGATTGTTCTCGTCGCATACTTTTACTTCAAGAGTGTATTTTCCACGATTGATAGAATTATAGAACGCTACATTTTCACCAAGAGCGGTATAGTTCCAATCCGGGTCGATGCCTTTTATGCGATAGGCGAAACGCACTTTTTTGTTGTATCGTGGCCGCAGTGTCGAGAAGTGAAACTCTATATTGCGGTCGTCCGGATTGAGTACTACGGTATTGCCGTTTGTGAAGCGACCAGTTGAATCAGCCATAATCAGAGAGCGGCCTCCAACGGTGACATCGGTAATATATGTCGGCAAGCGGCTCTCTTCCAGATCAAGCTTGTTGGTAGGGGATATTATCCCGATTCCTCCCACACCGCTAAGCATCAGTTCGCCCGATTGAGAATAAGCCGGTATTGTAGACAGGAAACGGCTGAGATGTGTGTCGCTGCCCGAATTATATATGTATCTTGTTCCGCTACGAGGATTGTATTCAATAAATGCCTTGTCAGTGACTATAAATACATGCCCGACTTTGTCTATGGAAATCTGCTTTACTATTATGTCTCCGGCATTGCATTGTTCTGTATGGTCGCTTAATGTGTGGGTGGCGGGATTGAATGACATTATTTTCCCGTTGTCAGTTCCCAACCACACATGGCCATTGGGTGCTATGTCTATAGTAGAGAGTCCGTTGACGCAATGATAGTTTTTAATATTATTGTCAGCAGCCGATTGCATCATGAACAGTCCTTTGTCTTTTGAAGCAATCCAAATGGTGCCTTCAGGTGTTTCTTTCAATCCCACTACATAGCCTATCTGCGGCAGTTTATTGCAAAATTTGCGATTGAGCAGGTCATATCCGAACAGTCCTGCGGTAGTGCCAATCCAAAGGTGCGAATGGCTGTCTTCGAGCAGTTTTGTTATCCGTACACCTTTGGTCACTATGTTGTCAAGCTTAACCGAGTCGGCCTTTATCATTTTATCTCCTTGGCGGCTCACCCCATGCACGCAAATACTCCTTGTCTGGGATACCCATACGCCGTCAAGAAAACGCGAAGGCGTGATTTCTTCGCTGAGACGCAGGCGCATGGGTTTCATGGTTATGTCATCGTCATGATATGTTTTCTCATTGGTTTTCAGATTGTATAGGAGCAATCCTCTGCGCATCTGTATAAGCCATAAGTACGAAGGGTCGTCATCGGGGACAACTGCGGTTATGACAGGTTGCAAACGTGATCCCCCCCTATTTTCAAGACCTTGTAAATCAAGGCTTTTAATATTATTGTCCTTAATGTATATTCTCGCGCTCGGCGAATCGAAGTTAGAAAGCCAAAGCATTCCGGCATATTGTTGTATCTTGTCTGTCATGTGTCCGAAATACCTGTCGCAAACCGGTAGGGAAAGGGGAGTAAGATGACCGTTTGCTTCCGGTTTGAAAGCGAGCAGATAGCCTGTGCTGAGCGCCCACAGGTAGCCGTGGCGTTTATCTTGCGTAAAGGAGTAGATACGTTGTCCGCTTCTGCCGTCAGGAGTGGTAATGTCGCTTCTTATATACATGGAATCAGGAATCGCGGCATGAGGGTCTACACGGTATAGATGTCCGTCGTGGTCGCAAACCCAAAGATAGTCATGGCTTACATCTTGCATGAGTTCGCCGAGCGACACATCTTGGTTTACGGGAGCGTACATTTTGAAGCTGTCAGTGATGCTGTCGTATCGGTATATTCCTCGGCTATAAGTGGTTATAAGAAGTTCGCCTGCGCGTGTCTGACATATACCCGATACATAGGTAGGTGCTCCTCTACGATCAGAGATTGTATAGTCCTTAACCCAATTGGCATTTTTGTCATAACGGCGCAATGTTCCGTGTTGATTGAGCCAACCGGTACCGTCAGAGCTGAAAAAGATTGAATTGACAGGATTCCCCTTAAGTCGTTCTTTGTCGAATGGTGTGAATCGATAGTTTTTCTTATCAAGTGTGTATGCGCCGTTGTTTGTACAAGCCCATATCCGGCCGGTACTGTCTTCGGCAATACTACGGATATAGCTGTCCGTATCGGGACGCAACACATTGATGCTGTAGCCATCATCGCGGGCAAGACCGTTGTTGGTGGCATACCACAAGTAGCCCTCACGGTCGCGATAGATGCAGTGAACACTGCCGTCGGGAAGCTGCGACATTGTAGGGATGTCACTCACTGTGATGTCCTGTGCCGTACAAAATAGGCTGCATAGCAGTCCGATGACGCTTGCTTTAAGTTTCATCGCTTTTATATTATAAACAAAAAGGACAAAAGCACGGATATGTCTTCTGTCCTTTTTGATAATCCGCTTTCTGAAAAGTTATTAATCGAGGTGGAAAACTTCCTTGATTGGAACTGTTACGGGAGAATTGTCGGGATTGACTTCCATGATTTCAGCCATGTAGTCCCACCAGCGACGAGTGATTTCGTCTGCAGCTTCGGCATCCTGAGAGTTTGAGTCGCCTTCGACTTCCTGATATCCGAAGAGAATATTGGTGTCTTTGTCCCAGAATATAGAGTAGTTCTTCACGCCTGCTTCTGCAATCTGCTTTTTCAGTTCGGGCCACAATGCTGCATGGCGACGTTCATACTCTTCCTCAAAGCCGGGTTTGAGGTACATTTTAAATGCGAAACGTTTCATGATTTTAGAGGATTGTTATTTTGTGGTAAATGTTTGTTTTACGGGTTTAAGACCGGGTGCGGTGACAGTGAGGGTGACAGTGCCGGGTTCGGTAGTAGAACGCAGGATGACAGATGCGCTGCCGTCATATAGCTCGCGTGTGTTGCCTACGGTAAGTTCGTTGCTTGTCATATCGCCGTTAATTACACCTACGATTTCTGCGGGACCTTCTACGGCAAAAGTAAGTTGCTGCGAGGCTCCGGGATTGCGACGGTTCTTGGAGTCAACGGCTTGAATCTGCACATGCTGTAAGTCCATTCCGTCTGCTTTCCAGTCAGCATTGTCAGCTATGGCTGTGAGACGCTTGGCGGCGTCTGCTGTCTCTATACGGTGTACGGCAATGGGTTTAGCTTGTCCCTTGCGATAGGCTCGGGCTTCGATGTTACCCTTGGCATACGGGACGTCTTTCCACATTATGCGGTTGCGTTCCTTGGAGTTGGAGACATTGTTGGCACGTCGGCCGAGGCTTTTGCCATTTACAAGTAGTTCAACTTCATCACCGTTGGTGTAAGTGTAGAGGTTCAGCTTGCTGCCTTCACGGCGATTCCAATGGTCGCTCATACGTTTGGTGCCAACCTGTACGTCATTCCACATCAGATTTTGGTCGCTGTCAATGATACCTATATGCACAACGGGTTCTTCCGGTTTGAAGAAGCTGCGCAGGAAATAAGCCGAGGGCTTGGGATTGAGAGAAATGTCGAATGCGCCTTGAGACCATCCCTTTGCCGGCCAGCCGTCCGATTCGCCAAGATAGTCAATCATACCCCAGTAGGCAAGACCAATCACCTTGTCGAGATTCATATCGAAGAAGTTCGGTCCCATGTTTGAATGGTTGGCCTCGCTTTGGTAGAACATCATCCATGGGAAACGGCGGCTGTCACCGGGGAAATACATATACCTATAATTATATGCGGCGATGTCGGTTGCCAATACGAGCGGGGCAGGAAGGCTGTCGGTGTGCTCGTTGCGTCCGCGCGGGTGCATGGCTACCGTAACGGGTCGGCTTGTATCGTAGCGGTTGAGAAGGGCCTTCTGCAACTTGTAGGGAGTGACACCCCAGTCGTTGTAAGGAAGGTCAGGGATGAGCTGTAGTTCATTACCGAGGCTCCAGAATACCACTGAAGGATGGTTGCGGTCGCGACGTACCCATTCAGGAACATCGTGTTGCCACTGCTCGGTCCATTCGCGGCGTCCGCCTGCAAACTGTGTGGTCCACTTGTCATAAAGTTCATCCACTACGAGTATGCCGTATTTATCGCAAAGGTCGAGCAGCGATTCGCTATAAGGATTGTGAGAGGTGCGGATGTGATTGAAACCGAAGTCTTTGAGCAGCTTGATGCGTTTCTCAATCGCGGCGGGATAGGCGGCCGCGCCGAGGGCTCCGAGTGTATGGTGGTTGGCGATACCCTTGAGCAACACCTTTTTACCATTAAGTTTCAGACCAAATTCAGGTGAAAATTCAAGCTTGCGTACACCGAATTGTTCTTCAAGTTGGTCGGCCACTGTGCCGTCGGGACGGTATATGGTAGCTACCATAGTATACATATTGGGATTTTCGGTGTCCCAAAGCTGAGCATTCTTTAGAGTGATGCTGTCAAGACGGAATTCGCGTACATGCTGCTTGCGGTTGAGCCAATGGGGTGTAATTTTTGAATACACGGTATTGCCGGCAGGGTCGAGGATGTCTATGCCTACTTTAATACTATCGGCCTTGGTATAAGTGGCAAGTTCTCCGTCAATTACTACTGAAGACTCATTCGGGCTGACTACCGGGGTGGTTATAGCAAACGGGTGGCGAACAAAGTACTGCTGCGGGTCGGTGACAATAAAGTTTACGTCGCGATATATACCGGCTCCGGTGTACCAGCGCGAGTTCTGCGGTTCGCCGGTGTCAGCATGAACGGCTATCAGGTTTGGCTCGCCATATTTGAGCAATTTTGAAACATCTGCATCGAAACCGAGGTAACCGTAATCGGTTCCACCAATCTTGACACCATTAAGATATACATCTCCAACAAGAAGTATACCTTCGAAGTCGAGCAACACACGTTTGCCTTTCCAATCGGTCGGAGCTGTAAAGGTTTTTCTGTACCATCCCTGTCCCATTTCCTTGAATGCCCGTGCGCTCAGGCGGCTTTTAATATTGGCCATAGGATTGTCGGCATCGGGCTTTTCGTCGGGAGAGGGTTCAACCCAGGGCTGATGTATCTGGAAGTCGTGCGGTACATTGACGGTCTGCCATGCGCTGTCGTCGAGGGTGGGGGAAGCTGCATCGGTCACCTCACCGGCTCGGAATTGCCATCCCCGGTTGATGTTGGTGACAGTGCGTCCTTGGGCAAAAGCACCCATAACAGCAAAGGCAGTCATGGCTGAAAGCACAAACGATGATTTAAAGTTCATGGTAACAGTTTGGTTTAGATTTCGGTTGAATATGAATTTGGGTGTAAAGTTAGCAATTTATTTCCAATGCGTCTTGCTATTTTGTCCGAATATAAGTTAAATTTATACATACTTTCTTCCGGCAATAGGGAATTAATGCTTAAATTTGTCATGTAAAAGACATAAATTTAGATACTACTTAAACCAATTGTGGGCTTGGGCGGTTGTATTTGTATTCTAATCCTGTATAATTCATCATCACAGTGAAGGTCATCACAGTCATACGGAAGTCTTTTAAGATAATTGGATGGGCAATAATGTCTGTCCTTATGTTCGTCGCGGCATTGCTTATGCTTGCTTACTCGTCTTGGAGCCAAGACTATATGCGTCAGCTTGTAGTCGAAATGATGAATCGTAGCGGTATGAAGGCAGAGATAGCAAGTTTCAGTCTTCGTTTTCCGCTTGAGGTTGAGCTTGGAGGCGTGAGCCTGGATATGAAAGGTCAGTCAATTCGTGCCGGACGCTTGTCTGCATCGGTTAAGCTGCTGCCGTTGCTCACCGGTCATGCTGTTGTGAGCGAGGCACGTCTTGACAGCGGTTATTTCAGTATAGGGGCTCCAGATACAACTATGTTTATGACCATATCCGGACAGCACATTGACCTCAGAGAGGCCAATGTGTCGCTTGCTGATATGGGTATAGACCTTGAAGACGGCGTCATCACTGGCGGCAAGGTAAAAATGCTGCTCAATCCCGATAGTGTCAAGGTTGACAGTGTTGTGCCTCCGACTGAACCTACCAAGATGAAAATAAACGTAAAACGGCTTAAATTGAGCGATTTCGGTTATGAAATGCGTATGTTGCCAACTATTGATTCGTTGGCGGCGTACATTCCCGGAGGTGGAGCGACAGATATCGCTATCGACCTCGAAGCACAGACCATCAATGTAGGCAGTTTTACTGGGCACGCTCTTGATGCCTGTTATATAGCTCCTGATTCTGCAACAGTAGCCTCAACTCCGGTTGCGCCTCCCTCAACCACGGAATCGGCGCCCTGGACTATCAAAATTGACAGTATCGGCTTCACCGGTTCCAAGGCTTTATATACCACTCGTGGTGTCGTTCCTCAACCCGGACTCGACTTTGCATATATTCAGGCCGATTCCCTTGACCTTGCTATACATGACTTCTACAATCAGGCATCCGTGGTAAAGGTGCCTCTTGAAATTAACGCTACCGAGCGTTGCGGTGTAAGGCTTAATGCGTCCGGTACACTTGATATTGATTCGATAGGCACACATCTTATAGGTTTTAATGTCAATACCCCATCGGGTACAGAAATCGCGTTCAATGCATTGTTAGGTATGGGAAACATGACTACAGAACCATCCACTCCGTTAGGTCTTAATCTTGACGGCGGTGTATCGGTGGCTGATGCCAGGCTGATGTTTCCGGCATTTGCTCCTTACTTCGTGACTCTGCCGGGACAGTCGAAGCTGTATGCTACGGTTGATATCACTGGAACATCAGGCAATCTAAACATAGCCGACTTATCGCTGGCGGTAAACGGTACAGCTCGACTGAAAGCCGAGGGACGGCTGGAGAATGCTTTCGACCCGAAGAATATTGGTGGACGCCTCGATCTGTCCGGTGCGCTTATCGACCTTAATCAGTTCAAGTCGGTCTTGTTTGATAAGGCTACTGCCAAGCAGATAAACCTGCCTATGACAACCTTCGACGGCAACGTGGATATGAACAATGGTCATATAGCCGGTACCTTGACTGCACGTACCGGAGAAGGCCGTATATCGCTTGATGCCGATTGGCAGCAGCGTCTGGAGAACTATGATGTAAAGTTCGTTACAAGTAGCTTCCCTGTGAATGCCTTCATGCCGCTATTGGGAGTTGGGGAAATTTCGGCTACTCTTGATGCCACGGGGCATGGCTATGACCCATTTAACAAGTCGGCACATCTTGATGCTGAGATGAATGTGACAAAAGCCGTTTATCAGGGTTATGATTATAAGGGAATTGACGCTAAGGTGAAACTCGCCGACGGCAATGCCGACCTAAATGTAAATTCCGTTAATCCGAATGCACGGTTCACTCTCGCCGCCGATGGCAATCTCAGCGGTACGACATATACATGGACTGCAAACCTTGACGGCAGCCATATCGACCTTAAGGCACTCAAGCTGATGCCGGAAGATGCCATTGTGACGGCCAATCTTGTCGCCACAGCAACCATTACGCCAAAGCCACGGCAGATTGGCGCGAAACTCAGTCTTAATTCGCTTACGTATCAAGACAAGCTTGCCACCACCAGCCTAAGCAATATTATCGCCCGGCTGAATGCCAACGATTCTGTGACGAATCTTTCGATGCAGAACCGCGACCTGTATGCTTTCTTCTCTTCTGAATCGTCAATCGACTCTATAATGGCATGTATGACACGTGCCTCGCAAGTGATTGCAAATGAGGTGTCTGCTATGAAGATAGATGTGCGTGAACTGCAGCAGGCATTGCCTCCTTTCGACCTTGACATAACGGCCGGAAGGGATAATATGCTCATAGACTTGTTGGCAGAGAAACGGATGAGTTTCGATGACTTGCATATTATGGCCGGGAACGACTCCGTGATTTCTCTTGAAGCCAGGCTGTTGCAGCTTCAGACCCCGTCAATGAGGCTTGACACTATAACTTTTGATGTTACCCAGCACGGCCCGTATCTCGCAATCGACGGTAGGATAAACAACCGTCCCGGTACTTTCGATGAGTGGGCGCACGTAAGGCTAAACGGTTATCTGGCCGAAAATAAGCTTGGCTTAAGTGTCAATCAACATAACATTAACAACAAGGAAGGATATAATATAGGTATGGAGGCTGCGATAGCCGACTCGGTTCTTACTGTGTCGCTGAAGCCGACTTCGCCGATGATAGCATATATGCCTTGGACTGTGAACGAAGATAATTATCTGAAATGGTCGTTCGCCCATAAGCATCTTGATGCTAACCTGCATATGCACTCCGATAAGTCGTCGCTCGCTATCTATACCAACCATATTGAAGGTCAGGATGAACATCAGGAAGAGCTCGTTGTGGATATAACAGACATCAATCTGTCAGACTGGATTAAGCTTAACCCCTTTGCACCGGCTATTTCCGGAAAACTGTCGGCCGATATGCGGGTAAGTTATGAAGATAAGAATCTTAATGGAAACGGTTTCGTGTCTATTGATGACCTGACATACGACCGCCGTCGCGTCGGCTCAATACGCACTGACGTTAATGTATCGACTGATTTTACGGGACGTGTACGGGCTAATGCAGACTTGATGATAGACGGACGCAAGTCAATAACCCTTGCCGGAGCCCTCAACGATTCTACTGCCGGCTCTCCTTTGGCAATGGATTTGTCGCTTATTCACTTCCCGCTTGAAGCTGCCAATCCGTTCTTGCCCGCAGGTATGGCCTCGCTTACGGGTACTCTGAACGGTTCGATGGATGTGACCGGCGAAAGCGCTGCGCCTAAACTTGACGGATGGCTGCAGTTTGACTCTACTGCAATAAAGCTTGTGATGACAGGTTCTTCGTATGCCTTTAACGATGTAAAGATTCCTGTTGAAAATAATGTTGTAAAGTTCTCGAATTTTGAAATAAGAGGAGCCAACGACAATCCGTTGTCGATAAACGGTCTCGTTGACATCAAGAGTTTCAGCAATCCTAAGATAGACCTCTCGCTCACAGCCAACAATATGATGATAGTCAACACCAAGCGGGCAGCGCGTGGAGCCGACATATACGGCAAGGGATTTATTAACCTTCTTGCTACAGTCAAGGGCGATATGAGCTTTATGGATGTAGATGCAAATCTCTCGATATTGTCGGGTACAAATCTTACTTATGTCATGACCGATGCATCGACGGCCCTTACCCAGGCAAAGGACAACGATATGGTGAAATTTGTAAACTTCGCAGATACGGCCGCTGTGCAGGAGGCAGACAGTCTTGTGCAGGATGGAATGGCTATGAAGCTCAAGGCTCTGCTCACTTTGCAGACTGGTTCTACTATAAATGTCGACCTTTCGAGCAATGGGCGCAATAAGGTGAGCATCCAGCCTAATGGAACTCTTGACTTCTCTATGATGCCTTTCGGACAGCCGAGACTTACGGGACGCATAAATATTCCGAAAGGATTTGTAAGATATTCCATGCAGATTATTTCTGAAAAGAATTTCTCGTTTGACCCCGATTCGTATATCGCTTTCAACGGGGATATCATGAATCCAACGCTCAATGTGCATGCCGTTGATGTGGTTAAGGCCAATGTGACACAGACGGGACAGAACTCACGCCTTGTCAACTTTAATGTGTTACTGAGTGTGACCGGAACGCTCAACCACATGAACGTGGCGTTTGACCTAAGTACGGAAGACGACATAACCGTTGCAAATGAGCTGCAGTCAATGAGTGCCGAACAGCGTGCCAATCAGGCCATGATGCTGTTGATTAACAATACCTACACAGGCCCCGGTACGCATGGTTCTTCAAATCTTTCCGGCAATGCGGTGTACTCTTTCCTCGCGTCACAGCTTAACAACTGGGCCGCTAACACTATTAAGGGGGTTGACCTTACATTTGGGGTAGACCAGTATGACCGCACTGTGGGGGGCTCCACTTCGCAGACCACAAGCTACAGCTATCAGGTGTCAAAGTCGTTGTTCAACGACCGGTTCAAAATCGTGGTAGGAGGCAATTATTCTACCGATGCAAATGCTGATGAAAACTTCTCGCAGAATCTGATTAAGGATATTTCGTTTGAATACTTTATCAATAAGGCTCAGACCATGTATGTGCGCTTGTTCAGGCATACCGGATATGAGTCTATACTTGAGGGTGAAATCACCAAGACCGGTGTCGGTTTTGTGTATAAGCGCAAGTCGCCGTCGCTGCGTGGCTTGTTCCGCAGAAACAAGAGGCGTAGTCCCGTTCCTACGGTAGATGTCGCATTGCCGGCGTCGCCAGCAATTAAAGAATCTGAAACTTCAAAGCAATCAACACCTGCCACTGATGAAAGCAAATAAACTTATATATTCTGTTATAGCCATTGCGGTAATGGTTGCGGTGGCTTCATGTTCAACCACACGGCGCATACCCGAAGGCGAGCTCCTTTACACAGGGTTGAAAGGGGTGGACTATACTTATTCCACTGACACGACCGCCCATGTGCCTGAAGGGGTGGAAGAAGCCATTGGCAATATGGTGGATGTAGCTCCCAATAATTATTGGAAGCTAATGAAGTGGCGCTATCCTTTCCCTCTGGGACTGTGGATTTACAATAACTGGTCAAATCCTCCCAAAGGGATAAAGCATTGGCTCTATGAGAAATTCGTTGAGGAGCCGGTGCTGGTGTCGGAGGTGCGTCCTGAGGTGCGTGTGCACATGATTGAGCAGGAATTGAAAAACAATGGGTATTTCCGTGGAAAGGCTTCCTATGAACTGATTCCGGCTAAGAATCCTAAAAAGGCCAAGATATTATACAAGGTAGCTCCCGGCCATGAATTCCCGCTCGATACCATAGAGATGATGGAAGATTCCACACATCTCACCCATCTGATTGACTCGATTGCATTGGCAGACCCTTATCTTAAGGCCGGCTCGCGATACAGTGTTGACTCATTGTCGATTGCCCGTAATCGCATAACCAACTCGCTGCGCAACCGTGGCTACTACTTTTTCCGTCCGGATTTCATAAATTATCTGGCTGACTCCATTCAGAATCCCGGCAATGTGGCTCTCAGAATCAACCTTGCCAACAATATCCCTGATTTTGCTGAACAGCTTTATAAGACAGGCAAGGTCACTATGATAGTGCAGAGGTATCGTGGCCGACAGACCCCTGACACTATACCCATTGCACCTGATGTGACTTTGGTTCAGATGATGCCGTCGCGATTCCGCAAGAAGATTGTTAATGAATGTCTGCTTTTCCGTCCGGGCCGTACATTTGCCGTGCGCAGCATGGACTATACACAGACCTTGCTTTCCCGATTGGGTATATTCAAGTCAATTAACATAAATGCTGTTGTGGACAGTACGGCCGTCGACCCGACCCTTGATGTGGTTGTTGACTGTACGCTCGATGCTCCGTGGCAATCGTCAATCGAGGCAAATGTGTCGTCGAAGTCTAACAGCTATCTCGGCCCTGGTATTTCGTTGGGCCTTACTAATACCAATATTTTCGGAGGAGGCGAACAGCTTGGCGTAACTCTTACCGGAGCTTATGAGTGGCAGACCGGCCGAAGAGCGAAAGGCGGTATTTTCAATTCGTATGAGGTTGGCATCACAGCTTCTCTTGCGTTCCCCCGACTGATTGCGCCTAAGTTCATTCCCAGGAGCAAATGGAACCTCAACTGGACGCGAATACAGCTTAATGCTGAACTTCTGAATCGTCCCAATTATTTCCGTATGGCACAGTTTAACGCCTCCCTTAATTACGACTGGCGTTATGGCCGCTATGTGTCGCAGACTCTCACTCCTTTCAAACTCACCTACACCAAGCTGATAAATACCACGGCCAACTTCGATTCTATAATGGCAGTCAATCCGGCTATTGCTCTCAGCTTTCAGAATCAGTTTATTCCTCAGCTCATTTATTCATATACCTATGACCGTGCGTTCGACCCCGATAATGCCATTACTTGGAACTTTACCGTGCAGGAAGCTGGCAATCTGTTTTGGGCTATCTACAAGGCTTGTGGCAAAAACGGTGAGAAAACCCTGTTCGGCACTCCGTTCTCACAGTTCGTAAAGGGGCAGTGTCAGTTGGTCTACAATCGCCGCCTGTGGGGCGAGCATCACCTTGTCAGCCGAGTGGCCGTCGGGGCTGAACATGCCTATGGCAACTCGTCTGAAGTTCCTTATGCTGAGCAGTTCTATGTTGGTGGTGCAAACTCCGTGCGGGCATTTGCCGTGCGCAGCATAGGCCCGGGTTCTTACAAAGCGCCGTCTGATACTCCTGACGATTATTTTGATCAGACCGGTACATTTAAGTTTGAAGCAAATGTTGAATACCGCTTCCCCATTATGGGGCCGTTGCATGGAGCCGTGTTCTTTGATTCGGGTAACGTTTGGTTGCTTAAAAACGACCCGTCGCGCCCCGGAGGTCGCCTTCGTGGGAAGAGCTTCCTGCGCGATTTGGCCACAGGTACGGGTATTGGCC
>PPYF01370875.1_pt1 | contig 12842 bp, 10 predicted proteins | sample 1559871 | NCBI WGS metagenome assembly PPYF01 (sample SAMN08240021, study PRJNA423297) | Human gut metagenome, whole genome shotgun sequencing project. | reverse complement strand
GAGTCACTTTGATGTTCATGTGTTTCGGACCGGTCGCGTCTGCAGTGATGTACGGCAGGTTAACGTCGGTCTGCTGAGCAGAAGACAGTTCAATCTTCGCTTTCTCAGCGGCTTCTTTCAGGCGCTGCATGGCCAGCGGGTCGTTGCGCAGGTCAATGCCCTGATCTTTCTTGAACTCATCAACGAGGTAGTTGATCAGACGAGTATCGAAGTCTTCGCCGCCCAGGTGGGTATCACCGTTGGTCGCCAGAACTTCAAAGGTTTTTTCGCCATCAACTTCGTCGATTTCGATAATCGAGATATCGAAAGTACCACCACCGAGGTCGTAAACCGCGATAGTACGGTTGCCCACTTCTTTATCCAGACCGTAAGCCAGCGCGGCCGCGGTTGGTTCGTTGATGATACGTTTGACTTCCAGACCGGCGATACGGCCGGCATCTTTTGTTGCCTGACGCTGCGCATCGTTGAAGTAAGCCGGTACGGTGATAACCGCTTCAGTTACCGGTTCACCCAGGTAATCTTCAGCCGTTTTCTTCATTTTCTTCAGCACTTCAGCAGAGATCTGCGGCGGTGCAGTTTTGGTGCCTTTCACATCCAGCCATGCGTCGCCATTGTCTGCGGCAACAATTTTGTATGGCATGAGTGCGATCGCCTTCGGCGTTCTCCAGCACGCGTGCAGTAGTGCCATCCATAATCGCTACACAAGAGTTGGTAGTACCCAAGTCGATACCAATAATTTTACCCATCTAAACGTCTCCACTAAAAATTCATTCAACATGTGGTTGTCAGTCTGTAATAAGGGCGAAACCTACGGTTTCAACTGCCCTGAATCGTTTTTTTTCAGACTCACTCACTGCGGTTGACTACAAGATGGGGGCTCAACGTCATCCATCAAGGGGCAGGCTAAAAAATTTTTCATTCAGTGCGCTTAAAATTTAACGTGCGCTGAGCGCTCCCTCGTCGTCCCCCCCACGAAACACCAATGAAAAAAGATATTTATTCAATAAGTTAAATGGATAACGACCACCCTCGCGCGCCCAAAATCGGCGTAAAAAGCCCGAATATTCATTTCTTCTGCGGAATTCTTTTTGGCGACTGGAAATCGGCAAAATCCCAACATGAGTCATAAATCCAGTTTTCGCCCCAGGCCAAGCGGTGGCAATCTGACCTTGCCCCTTTCACGGCAAAACACCGGGTTCAGGCGTAAAAGGGGAAAAATAGTTTATTTTCCCCTCATCAGATCATAGACAGCCCGTTGACTCCTGATTATTATGCCGCGCCCCAACATTGGGGAGATTATTTCACCATTCAATGATGATTTGAGGAATTATGGGCAACACTAAGTTGGCTAACCCGGCACCGCTGGGCCTGATGGGCTTCGGCATGACCACCATTCTGCTTAACCTGCACAACGCGGGTTTCTTTGCGCTTGACGGTATTATTCTCGCAATGGGTATTTTTTACGGCGGTATCGCGCAGATCTTTGCGGGCCTGCTGGAATACAAAAAAGGGAATACTTTCGGTCTGACCGCATTCACCTCTTACGGTTCTTTCTGGCTGACGCTGGTCGCCATTCTGCTGATGCCGAAAATGGGTCTGACGGAAGCACCTAATGCGCAGTTCCTCGGTGCCTACCTGGGCCTGTGGGGCGTGTTCACGCTGTTCATGTTCTTCGGTACCCTGAAAGCAGCACGCATGCTGCAATTCGTGTTCCTGAGCCTGACCGTGCTGTTTGCCCTGCTGGCGATTGGCAACATCAACGGTAACGAAGCCATTATCCACGTTGCAGGCTGGATTGGTCTCATCTGTGGCGCAAGCGCCATCTACCTGGCCATGGGCGAAGTGCTGAACGAGCAGTTTGGCCGCACCGTGCTGCCGATTGGTGAAAAACACTAATCCTCATCTCTTTTGAAAAGCGTCGGCCTGTCCGGCGCTTTTTTTTGCCCACCAACTACCTATCCTGGGGTTACCTCACGCCCGCTATTTACGTTATTTTCAACAGCTTCTTATAATTAAAATGGAATGTTGATGATGCGATTTACCTCGGCTTACGGCCTGTTTCTGGCCACCAGTGTCCTGCTCCCTTCCTACGGCTATGCGTTAGAGGCCAACGACGTCACCCGCGTTGATTGGGATAAAGACAATACCGTGCACATGGGCAGCAGCATCAACACGGTTTACCGAATTATGATGGCGGGAGGTTCACGCAACGATCTTTGGCTGAATATCGACTGCAACACCCAGACGAAAACGTTGCTGTATATGAACCTTCAGACGCCGGTTGGCAAAGATCTCCGCGTATACGGCAGTCGCTCCATTGGCCGCTATATCCCTGGCGTCCCTTTTGAGCCTGATGCCGATAGCCTGATGAGCACCGATCCGGCGCTAAATATCTGCCAACAGAAAATCCCACAACCTCGCTGGGTTGGGCTGTCGCTGCCGGATAAAAACGCAGATCAACTGTTTATCGATCTCAGCAGCAGCTATCGCCAGGGCAGCTTGCTCAAGCTTCGGTTAGGCACCGATTACGCCCAAATTCATCGCGACGAAAAATACACTGCGCCCTATGATTTCCGAATCCAGCAAATGCAGGTCAACTGTCATAATCACCGGGCACGTATTGAACGGACATTTTCCCTTAATGGCTCGGTAGTGAGCGACAATAGCATCACAACCGATGCCAATTTCTCCCCGCTCTCTAAACCACTCATCGCCCCCATTAAAACGCTGTGCAGCCTGAAGGATCTGAACCAATTTACCGGCTTCGGGCCGCGGGTTGAACGGCAGAAAACGGCCGCAGAGGCACCGCTTACCCTCCCTGATTTTACGCAAAACGATCCAAGCGCGTTGGCATGCTACCCATTAGCTGAATCCGTTAACAAAACGATCCACCAGGTACTGGTCGACACAAATAGCACGCCAACGTTTAGCCGCCTGACGTTTACTCAGGTATGGCCCGGTCCGGACGACAGCAGCGCGCAAACGCGTATCGACCGTCTGCCGGATGGCAGCACGCTGACGCTCGATACCCTGATTCTCAAAGGCATACCGTTCTATATTCAGTACCAGCGCCTGTTCAATCTGGTGAACCTGAAAGAGTGGGATTCTATGCAAAATAGCCCGCTCATTAGCCAGTCACTGGAAACGGACTTTAATGCCGCCCCCATCGTCGGTAAACAGTACCGTTGGCTGGCGGTGATGCAAAATGCGCAGGACGCACCAAAGAGCAAGTCAAAAAGCCAGGTGTGCCTCGTGGAAAGTACCTGGCACGATGCTTCCATGCTGAATGAGCAATTCCCAGGGCGCTACCTGGAGCTGAGCTGCACCGACGACCGTGGTGACGGGAAAGCGATGAGCAGTGATTATGCCTGGCTTGAAGACCTGCGGATCTTTATCCGCATCGGCTACCAGGAAGACGGGAAGAAAAAGCGCTTTATGTTTAAAGAGGTCGAGATCATTCGCTAACCACGAGCCCGGCGCGAGGGCGCCGGGCTCACTGGCAGGCTTAGGAGCGTTGTAATTCGCCGCCGACTGCCGCCGGCGCTTCTTTGCGTAACCAAATACCCAATGCCAGGCCGAGCAGCGACAGCGCCAGTACATACCAGGCAGGCGCCATGGGTGACACCCCCATCAACATCGTTACGGCAATCGGCGTCAGGCCGCCAAAAATGGCGTACGAAACGTTGTACGAAAATGAAATACCGGTAAAGCGCACTTCTGCCGGGAAGGCGCGAACCATCACATACGGCACCGCACCAACCACACCAACGCACAGCCCCACCAGCCCGTACAGCAGGAACAGTTGTTCTGGGTGCGCTCCCGCCAGGTGGTAGAAGAGCCAGCTCGAACAGGCGAGCAGAATACTGCCAACGATAAAGGTTTTGCTGGCGCCCATTTTATCCACAATCAATCCGGCCAACAGACAGCCAACACAAAGCATAACCGTGGCTACGCTGTTGGCCTGTAAAGTCAGCGCGGGAGCAAAACCGTACTGCTTCTGCAGCCAGACGGGTGACATCAGAATGACCACCACAATCCCTGCCGATAGCAGCCAGGTCAGCAACATGGAAACCACTACCGCCTGCTTATGCTTGAGCACCACTGATTTTATCGGCAGCTCCTGCGCCAGCGCCTTACGCTGCTGCATCTCAAGGAAGATCGGGGTTTCCTGCAGCCAGCGACGCAGATACATCGCCACCAGCCCAAAGATCCCCCCCAGCAGGAAAGGAATACGCCAGCCGCCGTTATGAATCGCCTGCGGCGTCAGCTGCGTGTTAATCAGGGTGGCCACCACCGAACCGAGCAAGATACCGACCGTCAGCCCAGCCGTTAGCGTACCGCAGGCAATACCAATTCGACGCGCCGGAACGTGTTCCGCCACAAACACCCACGCGCCAGGCACTTCACCGCCGATCGCTGCGCCTTGCAAAATGCGCATCAGCAGCAATAAAAGCGGAGCCGCCAGACCGGCAGTGACATAGGTTGGCAGCAGGCCAATTGCCAGCGTCGGAACGGCCATCAGCAGAATGCTGAGGGTGAACATCTTCTTGCGGCCAACCAAATCGCCAAAGTGCGCCATAATAATGCCGCCCAGCGGACGAGCCAGATAGCCCGCGGCAAAAATGCCGAAGGTCTGCACCTGGCGTAACCATTCGGGAATATCCGCCGGGAAGAAAAGCTCCCCGACCACGGCCGCAAAGAAAACGAAAATGATGAAGTCGTAAAACTCCAGCGCGCCACCTAATGCCGCCAGGGTCAACGTTTTATAATCTTGTCGATTCAGAGGTCGGGTGTAATTTGACATAACGAACCATTCGCAAAGTTGAGCTGTTGATATAAGTTTACGATTTGTGTAAAGCAAAAATTACTATACCGTAAACCCTATCCCACTCCAGAGGAATGATAGGTTATGTCAGGAATGGATTACATTCAGGATAATGTCTCGCGACGCGCGCTCTTAGGGCGAAAAGCTGCTACCACATCCGGATTGGTCTCAATATACGGCCCTTCCAGCAACTGTACACAATAAGGTACACTCGCAAAGATACCGTTAACCAACACTTTGCCTTCAGCGTCCTTAACCCCTTCCAGCGTTTCCTGAATCGCTTTCGGCTGCCCCGGCAGGTTCAAAATCAGCGCCTGCTTACGAATAACGCCCACCTGACGAGAAAGGATCGCCGTCGGCACAAAATGCAGACTCACCTGGCGCATTTGCTCACCAAAGCCCGGCATCACGCGGTCAGCAATCGCCAGCGTCGCATCTGGCGTCACATCACGGCGCGCAGGGCCGGTTCCACCGGTGGTCAGAACCAGATGGCAGCTCATCTCATCCACCAGCTCGCACAGCGTTTGTTCAATGATGGTTTGCTCATCGGGAATCAGGCGGGTTTCCACTTTAAAAGGCGTGGTCAGAGCCGATGCCAGCCACTCTTCGAGTGCCGGGATACCTTTGTCCTGATACACGCCGCTGGAGGCGCGGTCAGAGATAGAAACTAAACCAATGCGTAAAGTGTTCATGATTATTCCATTAAAACGGTGCTGTTAAGCGGAATGATACACGCGATTGGCCGGCAATACTAAATCCCCAAACGGGTTATCCCACGGTGTTTCCCGAGGTGCGCCGCAAAACCAATGAGCCAATGGAGGATTCACTGTCGCATCGTTTACGGGAATGGCAGACTCCGGCCAAAGATGACCAGGGAGGGTTAAATATGCCTAAGAAAAGATCACCTACGCCCCATGATTTGGTGTTTAAAACCTTCCTCTCGCAAATGGAAACGGCGCGAGATTTTATTGCTATTCATCTGCCCCCAGCGCTTTTGTGCCTATGCGATCTGCAGACCTTGCATCTGGAATCAGGGAGCTTTATTGAAGATGATCTCCATCCCTACTTCAGCGATATGCTCTACTCATTAAAAACCGCCTGCGGCGATGGATACATCCATGTTTTGATAGAGCATCAGAGTTCACCGGATAAACATATGGCTTTCCGTTTGATGCGCTACGCAATCGCAGCCATGCAGCGCCATTTGGAAGCGGGTAATAAAACTCTGCCGCTGGTGATTCCGATTCTGTTTTACCAGGGGCGAAAAAGCCCCTATCCCTATTCAATGAATTGGCTAAATCATTTTAAGGATCCGCAGCTTGCAGGGAAAATTTACGCTCAAGACTTCCCTCTCGTCGATATCACAGTCATCGCGGATGACGAGATCATGCAGCACCGCAGCATAGCCGCGCTGACGTTGATTCAAAAGCACATCCGCCAGCGCGATCTGACCCAATTGTTTGATAAGCTCGCCGCGCTGTTAACCCACAACGACATCAGCGGACAACAGGTGATTGCGCTGGTAAACTACATGCTACAGGCGGGAAAGGCTCAGGATGCCCGCACACTACTGTTTGAGATGGCGCAGCATGCGCCTCAGTATGGAGACGAACTCATGACGCTCGCAGAGCAGCTAAAGCAGGAAGGACGTAGCGAAGGCCTTCAGGAAGGCTTGCAAACGGGTGAGCGCGAGGCATCACGTAAAATAGCCCAAGCTATGCTGAAAAAAGGGATATCGGTGGCCGACATCATCGAAATGACCGGCGTTAGCGCAGAAGAGCTCCCTTCTCTACAGCATTAAAAAAGCCCGCTCTCACAAGAGAAGCGGGCTTTCATCATGCAATGATGCCGTCTTACAGCAGGTCGCCGATCATTTTTTCCAGTTTTTCCTGGTCGATTGCAAACTTACGGATACCTTCCGCCAGTTTATCAACGGCCATTGGATCCTGGTTGTGCTGCCACAGGAACTCAGATTCAGTGATGCGGTCCGGACGCGCTTTAACTTCACCGGTGAAGGTCAGTTTACGTTCCAGTGCGCCTTCACTTTCTGCCAGCTCTTTCAGCAGTGCAGGAGCGATGGTCAGACGATCGCAGCCAGCCAGTTCCAGGATTTCACCGATGTTACGGAAGCTTGCGCCCATAACGACCGTCTCGTAACCGTGCTGTTTGTAGTACTGGTAGATTTCGCTAACGGAAACTACGCCTGGATCTTCTGCTGGTGCGTACTCTTTCTTATCGGTATTGGCTTTGTACCAATCCAGAATACGGCCCACGAACGGAGAGATCAGGTATACGCCGGCTTCTGCACAAGCACGAGCCTGAGCGAAGGAGAACAGCAGCGTCAGGTTACAGTTGATGCCTTCTTTTTCCAGCTGCTCTGCTGCGCAGATGCCCTGCCAGGTAGAAGCCAGTTTGATCAGGATACGGTCGTTGCTGATGCCAGCATCGTTGTACATTTTGATCAGGCGTTTCGCTTTTGCGATGGACGCTTTGGTGTCATAGGACAGACGCGCATCAACTTCCGTTGAGATACGGCCAGGGACCAGTTTCAGAATTTCCAGACCGATATTTACGGCCAGTTTGTCGGTAGCATCTACAACCTGCTGAGCACGATCGCTGCTCTGGCTACGCGCCCACTCTACCGCATCATCAATCAGTTTACGGTACTCAGGGATCTGCGCTGCACCCAGAATCAGAGAAGGGTTGGTTGTCGCATCCTGAGGCTGATACAGCTTCATTGCTGCGATGTCTCCGGTGTCAGCCACTACGGTTGTGTACTGACGCAGAGATGTCAATTTATCCGTCATGATAGTGTTTCTCTTTAAACAGCTGTTAGGGGGATGTAACCGGTCTGCCCCGATAATATCACGCCGCACCCTCAGCGCAACCGCCGACGTCGCGAGAGCGCAGAGTATGATAAACTGAAGCATCAAACTTTGAGGGTTGAGTTTCTGCGCCCTGATCGTGGTAGCGCTTACATTGGCTGAATCGAATCGTGCGAAGCAACCTTACCTTCCCGCGGTCAGCCCTCTATTTCGGCATAGACAAGAGGACGTTTAATGCCTGATTTTCTCTCCTTTATCAGCGAGATACTTTGGGGTTCGGTAATGATTTACCTGCTCCTCGGCTGCGGTCTGTGGTTCACATGGAGAACCGGCTACATCCAGTTTCGCTACATCCGTCAGTTTAGCAAAAGTCTGAAAAGAAGCCTGACGCCCCGCGAAGGCGGTCTGACCTCATTTCAGGTTTTGTGCATCAGCCTTGCCGCGCGAGTGGGCAGTGGCAACCTCGCCGGCGTAGCTTTAGCCATTACCGTCGGCGGCCCCGGCGCGGTGTTCTGGATGTGGATTGCCGCCATTATCGGCATGGCCAGCAGCTTCGCTGAATGTTCGCTGGCGCAGTTATACAAAGAGCGTGACGCCAGCGGACAGTTTCGCGGCGGCCCGGCTTGGTACATGTCCCGTGGGCTTGGAATGCGCTGGATGGGCGTCGTGTTCTCTCTGCTGCTCCTCCTCGCCTATGGGCTGATTTTCAATACCGTGCAGGCCAACTCAACCGCACACGCGCTGGAATATGCCTTCGATATCCCTAAAGCCGTCACCGGCATCGTGATGGCACTGCTCGCCCTACTGGTGATCCTGCGCGGGATGAAGGGCGTGGCGAAATTCAGCCAATGGGTGGTACCGTTTATGGCGCTGCTGTGGGTCGCGACATGCCTGCTGATCACGCTATGGCATATCGTCGAGCTGCCCGCCATCATCGAGATGATTATCCGCAGCGCGTTTGGCTGGCAGGAGGCAGCAGCGGGCGCGGTGGGCTATAGCGTGAGCCAAGCTATCACCAGCGGTTTCCAACGCAGCATGTTCTCCAACGAGGCTGGCATGGGATCGACGCCAAACGCGTCGGCGGCCGCGTCCTCATTCCCTCCACATCCCGCCGCACAAGGGATTGTTCAGATGATTGGCGTCCTTATTGATACCATCGTCATCTGTAGCGCAAGCGCGATGGTGGTATTGCTGGCGGGCCACGGAACCAAAACCACCAGCTACGACGGTATCCAACTCATTCAGCATGCGATGAACGTACTGGTCGGCGACTGGGGAGCCAGCTTCGTGGCACTGGTGATGATGTTGTTCGCCTTCACCTCGGTGGTGGCAAACTATGTCTACGCCGAAAACAACCTGATCTTTTTACGTTGGGATATGCCGTGGGCCATTTGGCTGCTACGCATAGCCACACTGCTGATGGTGGTCGCCGGCAGTTTGCTCAATCTCCCGCTCGTCTGGCAGATGGCTGACGTGATCATGGCGCTAATGGCCATCACCAACCTGACGGCAATTTTGCTGCTTTCACCGGTGGTACGCATTATTGCTACTGACTACCTGCGCCAGCGTAAGCTGGGCGTAACGCCAGTGTTCGACCCCGACTATTACCCGGAGATTGCCCAGCAGCTGGCGCCGGAGAGTTGGGATCAACCGCCGCGCCAATAGCAGCAATCGATCACCTGATAGCGTTTTTTTGTTAAAGTTGAGTGAAATTTTCTGCAAGGACTGGATATGTTAATTCTGATTTCTCCTGCTAAAACGCTCGATTACCAAAGCCCGCTGGCAACGACGCGCTATACCCAGCCCGCGCTATTGGAGCATTCCCAACAGCTGATTGGCGTTGCGCGTCAGCTCTCCGCCCCGCAAATTAAAGCGCTGATGGGGATTAGCGACAAGCTGGCCGACCTGAACGCCACGCGTTTCCACGACTGGCATCCGGACTTCACACCGGATAATGCGCGCCAGGCGATCCTTGCGTTTAAGGGGGATGTCTACACCGGGCTCCAGGCGGAAACCTTCAGCGAAGCCGATTTCGATTTTGCCCAAAAACACCTGCGTATGTTGTCCGGCCTTTATGGCGTGCTGCGCCCACTGGATCTGATGCAGCCCTATCGTCTGGAGATGGGGATTCGTCTGGAAAACCCGCGCGGCAAAGATCTCTACCAGTTCTGGGGGGACGAAATCACCCAAACGCTGAATAGCGCGTTAGCGGATCAGGGGGATGATGTGGTGGTGAATCTGGCATCAGATGAATACTTCCGCTCGGTAAAACCCAAAGCGCTCAACGGGCAAATCATCAAGCCGGTGTTCCTCGACGAGAAGAATGGCAAATTTAAGGTCATTAGCTTCTACGCTAAAAAGGCGCGCGGGTTGATGAGCCGTTTTATCATCGAAAACCGCCTGAGCAAGCCCGAACAGCTCACCGGCTTTAACAGCGAAGGGTATTTCTTCGATTCGGCAAGCTCAACCCACGACGAGCTGGTCTTTAAACGCCACGAGCAGTAACGCAAAAAAAGCCCGGCAATGCCGGGCTTTTTTTTGGATCAGTGATGATTTGGTGGTGGACGATGATCATCGCGATGATCGTTACCCGGGCCGCGATTGTCATGCCCACGATTGTCATGATGATCATCATGACCGCGGTCGTCGTGACGCGGTGGCGGCGTATGCGCATGCCAGCGGTTATCTCGCCATTCGTAATGCTCTTTCCACCAGCTATGGTCGCGCCAGTGTCCGCCATCCCAATAGCGTCCGCTATTATCCTGATCGCCAATCTGTAGCTTCACTGCGGGGATCAGCGTTATCTCCGCAGCCTGTACCATGACCGGAGCTGCCAGCATCATTGCCAGTGCAAACATCGCAGGTTTTAACATGGGGAACTCCTTTGTTCATCATTTGCCTATGGGGCCGATGAAGAGAGCTTACCGTGGTGAAACCCTGTTGGTTATTCTCCGCAATCCTATATTGTAACCTCCCGCATTTATTGGGAATTTCTCCTTTTTCTCTGCGGAATATCTACATAATTTCTCCCTATTTCCCCCTCCGTTCAGAAGGGGGAAACGGAGACGTTACGCGTTACTCATCATCAGCTTACGCAGCGCGGCATAGTCAGCCGGCAGGTTATGCGACAGCAGTGGCAGGTCGGCGCGATCCGCCAGCGCCTTTGGCAGTGGCAGCGTTTCTTGCAGGATCTCTTCTACGCTCTCTTTGAACTTCGCCGGATGCGCAGTACCAAGGAACAGCCCGTACTCACCTGGTTGCAATTGATCGCGCAGCGCACGGTAGGCAATGGCGGCGTGCGGCTCGGAGGTGTAGCCCAACGCCTGCAGCTCGCGCATCGTCGCTTTGGTGGTCTCATCATCAACCGCAGCATAGCCCAGCTCGTTCAGACGCCAGATCTTGCGGCGGAACAGCTCTTCCACGCGCGGCCAGTTGTTCGGCTGGCTGACGTCCATCGCGTTAGACAGGGTCGCCTGAGTCGCTTTTGGCGCCCATTTACCATCCTGCAGGAAGCGCGGCACGGTATCGTTGGCATTCGTCGCGGCAATAAAGCGCTTAATTGGCAGGCCTAATGATTTGGCCAGCAGACCGGCTGTCAGATCGCCAAAGTTGCCGCTCGGCACGGAGACCACCAACTGATTGCGCGCTTCCTGCGGCAACTGAGCCACCGCTTCGAAGTAGTAGCAAATCTGCGCCAGCAGGCGGCTAATGTTGATGGAGTTCGCGGAGTTGAGGCCCAGCGCCACTTTCAGCTCTTCGTCGTCAAAGGCCTGTTTGACCAGCGCCTGGCAGGCATCGAAATCGCCGTCGATGGCCACGGTTTCAATATTGCCACCTAACGTACAGAATAGTTTTTCCTGCAGCGGGCTGATTTTGCCGCGCGGGTAAAGAATGACCACTTTGACGTTTGGCAGGCCATAGAAGGCATGTGCCACCGCCGCACCGGTATCGCCGGACGTCGCAGTCAGAATAGTCACCGGTTTTTCGCCCGCGATAAGGGTCAGCATCTGCGCCATAAAGCGGCCGCCAAAATCCTTAAACGCCAGGGTTGGGCCATGGAACAGCTCCAGACAACCGATATCTTCCTGCACGTTATTCACCGGCGCCGGGAAGGTAAACGCATTGCCAATGCGCTTCGCGAGTTCAGCCTGTGGAATTTCATCACCGATAAACGCGGAGAGAATTTTCGCGCTGCGGGTGACGAAATCCTGCGTCAGCAGGTCATCAATGTCGGTGAGGTTGAATTCCGGCAGATCGTGCGGGAAGAACAGCCCTTGATGTTTGCCAAGCCCTTGAGTAACGGCCTGCGCAAAGCTGACCTGTTCATTGTGATCTTTTAAATTGTAGAGTTTCATCAGTTATCCCACGACTCGTGCGCCGGCTGTATCCAGTCGACAAATATGAACAAAACCTTCTTGATTCTGCAGGTAATTCTGGCCAAGCCAGTCGGCCACGCGCTGCGCCGTATCCGCTTTATCACACAGGGCAAATAGCGTCGGCCCGGAACCGGAAATGCCGCAGGCAATCGCACCAATACCAGCCACCGCCTGACGCGCCTCACTGAAGCCCGGCAGCAGTTTGGTACGGTACGGCTCGGCAATCACGTCTTTCATCAGCTTCGCCGCCAACTGCGGTTGACGGGAATAGCAGGCGTGAATAAAGCCCGCCAGATGGCGGCCATGCGCAATACAATCCTGGCGGCGATACTGCGCGGGTAAAATGGCCCGCGCTTCCGCCGTCGAGACTTTAATTCCTGGGTAGGCCAGCACCCATAGCCACTCTTCAAAACAAGGAACCTGCTGGCTGATGATGTCATTCTCTTCAATCATCAGCTGCATTCCGCCAAGGTAGCACGGAGCCACGTTGTCATAATGCACGCTGCCGGAGATACGCCCTTCCAGCTCGCCCATCAGGGCCAACATCCGGGTTTCATCCAGCGGTCTACCGCAATGTTCATTCATAGCGACCAGCGCTGCGACCACGGAACAGGCGCTGGAGCCCAGCCCTGAGCCAATCGGCATATTTTTTTCCAGCGTCATCGCTACCGGAATTTGTTTACCAATTTCCCGGCAGAACAGCTCCCAGCACTGGTAAACAATATTTTCATGTGGCTCGTTTGGCAGCTTATCCGCGAAGTGCCCCACATTTTGCAGACTGAAGCGGTCAGCCGCCTCAACCGTTACGTTATCACC
>PPYF01305753.1_pt1 | contig 12845 bp, 9 predicted proteins | sample 1559871 | NCBI WGS metagenome assembly PPYF01 (sample SAMN08240021, study PRJNA423297) | Human gut metagenome, whole genome shotgun sequencing project. | reverse complement strand
CTTCGCTAATTCTTGCGTGTGGGATGCCCATCTGCCTTGCCAGCTCGTTCTGGGAGATCTCTTTCTCCACCAACCGTATCTTTACCCACCGTCTGAATTCAGCGAGATTCCTTACTTTGTTATTTTTCAACTTCCACTCGCCCTCCTTTAGCGTTATTCGTTATATTCTTCTGTACCAGTGTTACAAAATAACCTATTCAGTTATCGAATTTCGTGATATAATCTATCTTGTATTATTGGTACAACCCTATTATAAATTTGGTATTCCGAATTGTCAATGGGTTTTCCGAATTTTATAGTGAATGGAGTACGTTTTTATGGAGATAAACGAGAGAATATTCTTTTTATTAGATAAACAAGGGAAAACTGCAAAAGAACTGGGAGATTTCATAAAAGTCAATCCAAGTAGCATAAGCGGCTGGAAGAACGAAGGCAGTTTTCCTTCTTCCAAATATATAATTGGGATTTCCGAATTTTTCAACGTATCTATCGAATATCTTTTTACCGGACATGAAGCAAATTCTTTGCTCGACAAGGATCAGCAGGAGCTAGTGGATACATATTGTCAATTAGATAGACGCGGACAACACCGCGTTCATACAATTATCTATGAGGAATTAGACCGTATTGCATCTTCCAATAACTCCAGAAAAAATATCGTATAAAAAGAGCCGGAAACATTTTTTACTTCTATCCAAAATAGTCGGAGGAAATATATGAGTATTGATTATTTTTTACTAAAGAGAAAATTAAAGAAAGAACATAGTTACTTATCTATCCAGCAAGAGCTTTCTTGCTACCGCAAAGCTGGTATCGAAGAATACACTTTTCTTAGCAATGGCTGTGATGTGTGCAACTCCCTCAACGGAAAATCCTTTCCCTTGAAAGATGCAAAGGTAGGAATAAATCTACCTCCGATGCATCCTGGTTGCAGATGCACAATCGTTGCAAAAAGTAAGATTGACTTGTTTAAAGAGCGTAACGGAGAAAATCCTTTGCAAAACAATCCTAAGTTTGAAGAATGGAAACAAAAATACCTAAATAATTCAAATTGACCATCATGCAATTGTGTGATATGTTGTAATTGCATTTACCACTATGCTTTAAGGCATAGAAAAAGAGCACTTTCAGACGTTCTGCCACGCTCCTGAAACTGCTCTTTTTTAGTTCCCATTACCGGTTCCCATTAACTGGCTCTTTTAATTGCTTTCAAATTTGCCTTTTTAAACGCACCTTTTAAAACCCTTTTGAAAGCCTAAACCCACGCAAAATCAATACTTTCAAGCACTTTTACAAACTACATTTAAAAGACTTTTAAATGTTTTAAAACCCACACTTTTCACAGCTATTTATCCCGGTATTTCTGCCTTTCAACCCCCACTTTTCCTTTTCAGGTTCCCATTTAGTTCCCATTAGATTTTTAAGGGTATTTCCTGACCTTTAAGCCTAAAAAAACCCCATTTCACGGGATTTCTCGCCATGTAAGGGGCTTTAAGGGGTTTTAAGGGTTCAGAAGTTCCCATTACCCTTGATTTATACGGAAACTCACATCTGCCATAGCCTGGGTGTTACCACCCTGTGTCCAGAATACTACATAAATCTTATCCATTTATTTTTCCTTCCCTTCCGCACCTTTCCGTGCCTGTTTCTATGCTGCGGTACATCCGCAGATATCTATGATTTCTGTCATCTTTAATCCATAATGCAACAGCTGGATCAAATTTTCCCTGGCATATTCATATTTTTCAAAAAGTCTCTGTTTTCCTTCTTTATCCGCATATACTTTCCAATAACCGGTGCAGAGGCTGTTCTTCCCCTGATGTCTGATAAATCCTTCCACATCCTCCGGGGGATATCCTAACAGCAATCCCAGTTCGTGGGGGAACGGCTTCCCTCTCTCTGTATAGGTTTCATAACGATCGCAAAATACCGGCAAAATATCCTCCAGTCGATCGGATTCGTACCCTGCCTCCCGCAGCAGTTTCTTTACCTGCGGCATTTTCAGATACTTTTCCAGCCGGTCTTCCCGATACAACAGTATTACCATTTTCTCCTCTGTCTCCAACAAGGGATACAGGGAAAGCACACTGCCTTCAACGATCCTTCCCACCTGTGTAAAGCCTTCCGGGGAAATCGTCAGCAGATTGGAAATCTTAAGTCCCGTGATCAGCGGTGCACACTGCAAAGCCAACTGTAGTTCCACATCGTCTGCTTCCATTTCACACAGGATCTCCCACGTTTCCTGACTCAATCAGCGCTTCACCTCCTGCCATCCAAAAGTCACTGAGTTAGTTGTAGCTAACCTATATAAATAATATAGAAAAAAGCAGTTCCCGTCAAGGGAACTGCCTGATAGAAATTCTCAACATATAAACTTTCAAAATAGCTTTGGGGATTTCCATTCTCAGATCTTTCTGCGGTCCAGCCCTGTACTGCGATAGTATTCTGCCTTGTCCTGATACATCCGTCTCTCGGACTCCGTCAGTAAATGATCCTTTCCCACGGCTTCCAGAGTGTTCACCGCTGCTCCTACTGCCATGGAGACATCATGAGCTGCCAGCTCTGTTTTTAATTCCTCCACCTTTTGATAGAATTCCTTTTCAGAAATTCCAGTGCACAGAACCACCAGTTCATCTCCGCCGATACGGAACATTCCATTTCCCTCAAATACACGTTTCAGGCAGTCACAGCACCTGCGGATCAGGCGGTCTCCGGCGGAATGTCCTTCACTGTCATTGATCCGTTTTAATCCTGTAATATCACAGTATACCACGCCGATGGGCTCGGTATGGTCCACCTGCTCAATGTACCTCTCCATAGCATAACGGTTCCCCAATGTCGTCAGCGGATCCGAATAGCTCATCACTTCCAGCTCCCGTACCAGATTTCTCTGCTTCAGGGACGATACGATAAAGTGTCCCATGATCTGCAGCATCTCCGACACAAATTCAAAATATCTGGTCGAAGGATTGTCTACTCCGTAGAAGCCGATTACTTTCCCATCATCATAAAGCGGAACCACCACCAGGGAATGAATATTCTGTCTTACCAGAACTTCATACATCTGCGGATCCACATCTTTCATTTCTTCCAGATTCTCTGTGACAATACTCTGATTCTCATCAAACTTCCGATACCATTCCGCACAGATCTCCGGCGGTAGATCCTGAAGGGTATCCTTTTCCGGTGCGACTCCCTTGGCTACCCATTCGTATGTATTGTGATCATGATCGTGGTCATCCTTTTCAAAAATATAGGCCCGTCCCGCTTCCAGATTCTTTCCGACAAATTCCAGCAGCACCTGCAATGTCTGATCCATGCTCTCCTGCCGCTGTGCCACACGGATGGCTTCATTCAACGCAACCTCCATATTACGGTAATCTTCGGATTTGTGCCCTCTCTCATTCAGATTGCCGCAATCTATGGCGATTTCCATACGGTATTTTCTCCCGTCTTCTTCTACCAGCGTGTCCTTGATATGAAGTTCTCTTCGCAGCAGCGGATTGTAATATTCCCATTCCTTAAAAAAACCCGGCTTTAACTGTTCATTATTACACATGCCACAGGGCAGAGAATTTCCCTGCAATATCTCATAACACTTTAACCCAATGATCTCTTCAAGACTTTGAAATCCATAGCTCTTCAGAGTCTTCTTGTTCATATATATCAATTCATGAGTCTCTGCATCTGCCACATATACATATTCACCCAGATTCTCGAAAAATTCCCATATTTTACTCATATACACCAACCTGCTTCCGTATTCTTCCCCTCATTATAATTAATCAGTATACACTTGCAAACGCTTTACGGCAAGCCTGTTCTCTCAAAAATGTCTGTAATAATCTCACATCATCCGTGATCACACCGTCCGCCCCACAGTTTACGATCCGAAGCATGGCACCGGAAGTATTGGCTGTCCACCCGTATACCGACTTTCCGCAGTAATGAATGGCATCTACCATATCCACCGTAAGATTTCTCCCCTCGATGCTATAGCTGTCGGCATAGTCCAGCTCATAATCCTCTTCTTCCAGATCATGGGCAATAAAAACTGTTGAAATCCCCGGTTCCAGCTCCTTCATTTTCTGCAGGATTCCCTTGTTCATGGAGCCTATAATACACTCATCCACCATATCATAGTCCTGCAGCAGAGTCAGCACGCTTTCCTCCAGTGCATCCTCCTGTCCGGTATATTTCAGTTCGATCATCAGAGTGATCCTGCCTCTGGCACAGGCAAGCATTTCTTCCAGTGTCGGGATCTGTTCTCCCCGGTATGCTGCTGAAAAACCGCTGCCCACTTCCAGGGTTTTGAGAGCATCTGCCTCCGCATCCCATACGCAGATATCCTCTCCTGTGGTCCGTTTAAAATTACTGTCATGCATAACGATCAGGGTTCCGTCCGACAACTGCTGCACATCAATCTCTGCAATAGGCACTCCATCCCGGATGGCCTGTTCCAGGGCCGCCACCGTGTTCTCCGGAGCTACTTTTGCCCCCGCCCGATGCGCTACCACGATCACAGGAGCGTCTTTACCTGCGGCCTGTACCTGCGGCAATACACCATATGTCAGAAAATAGAGGCAGAGAAGCATAACAATCGCTGTTTTTCTGATAATTTTCATCACATTGCCCTCCCATGAAAGTTATTTGTCAATTTTATTGTAACTATTGACTATAAACTCCATACAAGGAAAATGTTAACTTTTTGTAAATATTCAGAGCCACGTAAATATAACCGGAGGAACGTCGAATGCTTGCATTCGTAAGATCCTCTGGCTATATTTATGTGGCGAAGTAACCACATGAGCAAAAGGAAAGCATCGGAGATGCGATTTTGCGAATGGGGTTCTGAATATTACGACTATCCAGAGCCATGTAGCTTCAGGCAGGGTATTCGGCAGATGCTTGCATACGCAAGAATATCTGCCTGAAGTTATAGGGCGAATTATCGTTCTGAATCGTCGGTAAGCCCGGATAAGCGTACTCACTTCCGTAACATCACCACCAGCTCATGAGCCAGCAGTGGAAATGCTGCCAATACATTCAATAGCAGCCATTCCTGTCCGGACAGATGGGAGGTTCCGAACGCTCCGATGAGAAACGGTACTTCCGTTACCGCAAACTGCAGCGCAAATCCAATAACACAGGCCAACACCATCAGCGGATTATCCCAGGGTCTCATGGCAAATACGGACTTCTGCATATCCCGCATTCCCACTGCATGATACAGCTGGCACATTCCCAGTACTGTAAAAGCATAGGTCTGGGATCGGGCAAGTATTTTTTCCCAGGACAGTAATTCACGAAGTCCCTCCACCCAGTCAGACAGATTCCAGGACAGTTCTCCCCTGCCTGCCATGATCCCACAGGGCAATACCAGAAATGCCGCCAGACCGATACCGGTGATCAGCGCTCCATAGAGTAAGGTACAGGCCATTCCGCCCCGGGCGAACAGACTCTCCGCTGCTTTTCTTGGAGGACAGCGCATCAGGCTTTTTCCGTCATTTTTATCCACTCCCAGTGCCAACGCCGGAAGGGAATCCGTGATCAGATTGATCCACAGTATATGACTGGATTTTAGAGGGGAAGCCAGCCCCAGAGCCACTGCTACGAACATGGTCATCAGTTCCCCGAGATTGGAGGACAGTAAAAAAATCACCGACTTGCGGATGTTTTCATAGACGCCTCTGCCTTCCTCGATTGCCTTTTCAATCGTTGCAAAATTATCATCCGTCAATATCATGTCCGCCGCCTGTTTAGCCACATCCACGCCGGTTCCCATGGCTACACCGATATCTGCTGCTTTCAGAGAAGGAGCATCGTTCACACCATCCCCTGTCATGGCCACAATCTCCCCATTCTGCTGCAGCCCCTTCACGATCCGTACCTTCTGGGCCGGAGTCACTCTGGCATAAACCCTGATATTCCTGATCCTCCTGGCAAAAGAAGCATCATCCAGATGATTCAGTTCTTCCCCTGTAATACACTGACTGCGATGCCCTGCAATCCCCAGCTGTCTGGCAATGGCATAGGCGGTATCCACATGATCCCCGGTGATCATTACTGTAGATACACCTGCACGGCGGAAAATCTCCACCGCTTCCTCCGCCTCCGGTCTGGCAGGATCACGCATCCCCACGATTCCCAGGAATGTCATACCTTCTTCCCCACACCCGGGAGTGTTTCCGCTCTGTGCTGCCGCCAGTGTCCGAAGCGCCAGGGAATTCATGAGTTCTACAACCTCACTGATCCTTTTTCTCTGTCCGGCTGTCATTGGCACACTTCTTCCGTCCTGTAAAATATGGGTGCAGTGCTGTACGATCACATCCGGTGCCCCCTTCGTATAGGCAATGCTTCCCTTATGCCCTCCGTTTTTCGGGATTCTGTGATAGGTCGTCATCATCTTCCGATCCGAATCGAAAGGCTTTTCATCATAGCGGGGGTACTGCTTCTCCAGACGTTCTCTATGCATCCCCATCTTCTCTCCGAAGTCTAAGAGCGCCAGTTCCGTTGGATCTCCGATCCGTTGCTCTCCCTGCAGGGAAGCATCATTGCACAACAGTATTCCCCGGAGCATCTCCTGTACGCATCGGGATTCTCCCCTGCCATTGCTGCCGGCAGCATCCTCCAGCACATCATACCACCAGCATTTTTCCACCGTGAGCCGGTTCTGGGTCAGTGTGCCGGTCTTATCCGAGCAGACCACGCTGACCGCTCCCAGAGTCTCAACGGAAGGCAGTCTGCGGATGATCGTATGTACTTTGACCATTCTGGTCACTGACAATGCCAGACAGATCGTCACCACTGCCGGCAGACCTTCCGGCACCGCAGCCACCGCCAGGGAAATCGCCACCAGCAGCATTTCCGGAATATTTCTGTGTTGAAATACCGCCAGCAGAAACAATGCCGCACATACTCCCAGCGATAAAATACTCAGAAGCTTTCCCATATCCCCCAGACGTTTCTGTAACGGTGTCATTTCCTCTTCCGCATCTGTGATCATGGAGGCGATCCTGCCGATCTCCGTGGCCATGCCCGTAGCTGTCACGATTCCTTCTCCGTGGCCATGGGTCACCACAGTAGACATATATACCATATTGACCCGTTCAGCCAATGGAATCTCGTGTCTGCAGTCTGCCAGAAACAGCGCATCTTTTTCCACAGGTACCGATTCTCCGGTCAGGGCAGATTCCTCTACCTGCAGATTGGAGCTTCTGGTCAGCCGTATATCCGCAGGTACCTGTGCCCCTGCCTCCAGGTCTACCAGATCCCCTGTCACCAGCTCCGCCGCCGGAATCTCTCTGCGTATTCCATCCCGGATCACTATAGTCTGTGGACTGGTCAGCTTTTTCAACGCTTCCAGTGCCTTTCGGGCTTTTCCCTCCTGCAGCATGCCCACCAGGGCATTGACCACTACCACAGTGCCTATGATCACGGCATCACTGAGCTCCCCCAGAAAGACGGATACCACAGCTGCGATCAATAATATGTAGATCAGCGGGTCCTTTAACTGCTCCAGAAAAAGCTGTATTTTCGTCTTTTTTCTGGCAGCTTTCATTTCATTTCTGCCATTTTGCTGTAAACGACGAAAGGCCTCACCATCGGTAAGGCCCTTCACTGCGTCACTTTTCAGTTCATTTACGGTTTCCTGTATATTCTGTTTTTCGAACACGGCTGCCTCCAATGCTTGTTTCTATTAAGCATTGTATGTCATATCTTCAGAATTCATTACACCGAATCATCGTACATTTTGATCTCTTAACTGGAATGCTGCGGTCAGCTCGTTCATGTTGGTGGCCTGCGCAGACAATTCCTCACTGGTGGCAGAAGTTTCTTCTGCGGTCGCAGAGTTGTTCTGCACCACTGTGGATATCTGTTCAATGCCCTGTTCGATCTGCATCATGGCATCTGCCTGTGCCTTGGATTCTTCCATGGCTTTCTTGGACTCGTTGGCCAGATCCTCAATGCCTTCCACGACCTTCTGCAATGCTTCGGCTGTCTTGTCCGTGATCTGGTTGCCATGCTCAATCTCCTGCAGGGAAGTCTCAATCAATTCTCTGGTATGTACCGCAGACTGTGCACTGTCATCTGCCAGCTTACGGATCTGATCCGCAACCACTGCAAAGCCTCTTCCGGCCTCTCCTGCTCTGGCTGCCTCAATGGCTGCATTCAGGGACAACAGATTCGTCTGGGATGCGATATCCTCAATCTCACCAATAATATCGCTGATCTGCCTGGAAGTATCGTTGATCCGCTGCATGGCATCTGTCAGACCCTTCATTTCCTCTCCGCTGTCCTTCGCCTGCTGCTGGTAATCCATAGCCTTCTGGTAAGAACCTCCCAGTGCCTTGGCATTCTTCTCCACGATCTCGGTTACATTCGTGATGGTAGCCTGCAGTTCCTCTACGGAACCGGCCTGGTCGGTAGCACCTTCCGCAAGTCCCTGGGCAGCATCTGCCATCTGGTTTGCCCCCAGAGATACCTGTCCCACTGCCGTCTTGATCTCATTAAGTGTCTCACTGAGCTTATGGTTCAGCTTACGGATAGATTCCAACAGTCCCTGAAAGTCTCCCACATAGGCTTCTGCACACCCTGAAGTCAGTGCGAAGTTTCCTTCCGACATTTCTCCCAACAGATAATCCGCATCGCCGATGACCTTCTGCAGATTGCCGGATAGTGCTGCGGTAGCCTCTGCCAGGATCTGTGTCTCATCCTGTGTCCGGATCACAGGTGCCGGAGTATGCAGATCGCCTTCCGCCAGCTGACGTATTCTTTCGGTACATTCCGCCACCGGTTCACCGATCGCCTGACCGATCTTTTTTGCCCTGCGCACACTGAAACATAAAGCTGCAGCACCTATTGCTACACCAATGACAATACATACAACGGTAGAACCAAGGAAATCTGTCAGTGGTGCATTTACTGCCACACTCCATCCATTGGTTCCTTCTATTGGTGCATAAGCCTGTATTGTGATGGTTCCGCCTTTCATATAAGTGCCATATCCGGTTGCTCCGGTCATCATCTTCTGCTCTACCTTTGCAATTCCCCGCAAAGATCTGTCCGTCTGAGACAGTTCAATGTTGCTCTTCTGCTCCTGGGCAATCGCAGAATCACAGTGAGCAATGGTGATACCTGTTTCTCCCAACAGATAGCACTCGGAATTCTTACTGACAGAGACTGCCGCAGCAATATCATTTAAGAACTCCGGATCCGGCACAACGAATACCACGCCGACAATATCACCATTCTTATCTCCGTCTGCATATACGGGTGCGGAAATGATAACGCTGAGCTTACCGTCTGTCTTTGCAATCACGGGATCCGATACCACGACCTCTCCCTGCATGGATCTCTTAAAATAATCACGGTCACTATAATCGGTTCCGTCATAAGCACAGATACCGTTGGAGCCGATCAGCTTGCCTCTGACCATTCCATAAGCTTCCATGCGTTGGTTGATATACTGCTGTTTCTGCTCCTGGGTAAATACCGGAGAAGACAGCTGGTAACTGCATCCGAGTTCGGATACGATCGTCGTTGTCACCCGTAGTTCCTCATTGATACGGTCTGCGGAAATCTCTGCCACCACCAGCATATCGTCTTCCAGTGTTCTCATGGTACTGGACAGATTCAGGATCACGGTAAGGATGACCAACGGAATAATTGAGAACACTACCAGCCTGCTGATTGCCTTCTGCAGACGTTCCCGGATCGTCGTCATGCCGGGTGTCTGCCCCTTTGTGCCCTTCTGTGATGCTTTTGTACTCATATGTCCTCATTTCTGCGCTGCATTTTTATTATATGCTTTATTTTCCTGTACTCTATGAAGTGACCACTTATCCGGCAGCGCCCGGATATCCCATGCATTTCCTTCATTTTGGGACGGTGATCTTCTGCTGAGATACTTAATTTTATATGTCGATTTTATTTTACCATGATTCAGGAAAATTTTCTATCTTTTGAAGCCCAAAAAGAGAGTTAATATTCCGTTAAGAATATCAACTCTCTCCTGTCATTTATCTCTCTATCCCCTCATGATAAGAAATACCCTGTTAATAGCCGAACTCCTGGGCAAAATACAACTTGCCATTGGTCTCATAGACCGCAATGCTGCAGGTGGTAAAATCGCCTGCCAGGATATTCGCTGCGTGTGTAGGAGAAGCCATCCAGGCATCTACTACACTCTGTGCGGAATCATAGCCCTTCGCCAGATTCTCGCCCCACATCAGTTCACTGTTCACTGTGTACCAGTCCTTACCGTTGGGTCTGGTATGGGAGAACTTGGAAGCTGCTTCCTGTGCTCTTACCATAGCGCAGGACTCCAGACCGTTGCTCCAGTTCAGTGCTGCCAGGCCGTTCTCTGCTCTCTTCGCGTTTACAATATCCAACGCATCGATAGCCATGGCACGAAGTTCATCTGCACGGGCCAGCTCAGCTTCACTCATACCGGCTTTTCTCACAGAACCCGCCAGTGCCACTGCCTCTTCATCGAACCAGACAGTTCCGTCATCCGTGGCAGGATCACGGCTTACAGAGGATAATTCTGTACTCTTGCCGCAGCCTGCAAGGCTCAGCACCATGATGACTGTCAGAACAAGACTCATCCATCTTTTTTTCATTTGTTCTACCTCTTCTTTCCTTGATTGTTTATAGTAAATATATGTTTATTCGTTATGATTGCTTCTTCTTAATAATAAGCCATGCTCCCAGCCCTGTCAAGGAAAGGGCAAAGCCCAGATTCCATGTATTGGAATCATCGCCGGTCCTGGGTCTTCTGGAAGCTCCCAGGACTGCTCTGTCCGCCAATGGTGTAGGATCATCGGTAATGCTTACAACCCGCTGACGTCTTACACCAAGCACCTGAGGTGTTACCGGGGTTGCCGGCTCAGACGGTGTACCGGGAGTATCCGGGGTATCGGAATCATCCGAATCGTCCGGAGTATCCGGGGGTGCGGTCGGAGTAGTGGTCGGAGTAGTGGGTGTGGTATCCGGTGTGCCTGTCGGCGTAGGCTCCGGAGTAGCACTGGGAGTAGGTTCCGGGCTGGTAGTCACGGGCGGAGTAACCTCCGGCTCTCTGGACAATTCAAACTGCATTCCGAAGCCGTATCTGGTCATCTGATAGCCGTTGTTGGCCAACACACCGTTAAGGTTAGTGGTGATCTTCACTTCTCCGTCCTTTAACAGGTCGGATACCAGAGTATCTGCATAGGAACCTTCCTGTCCGTTTTTCAGCATCCGGTCATACAGACCTTCACCGTCAAAAGTATATACATTATGATATGTCGTGTAATATAAAGCATCTGCTACTGCAGAACAGCTCTCCGCTACTGTGGTATCGGCGGTTCCGTTGGTCAGGATTGCCAGTTCCTCTGCCGTAAGTTCTGAAAAGCCGTAGACCTTATTTCCTTCTTCTCTGGAAGTATTGTTGAACCAGTCTAAGTAATACTGTGCCAGGCAGCTCTGCGTAACCTCTTCCGGCTTCATTTCTTCGCTGCCATATCCTTTTTTCAAAAGAGCCTCTCCGACAATCGCATCCGTAACCTTGCCTGCGGTGATTCCGAGATCCCGTAACGGAGCATTTAAAATACGGCGGGGCAATGTACAGAACGCTCCCACTTCACCGATCTCATAACCTTCAAAACCACTGGACAGAACCGTTACTTTCTCTCCTGCCTTAGGCGCCGCCGGGATCGTACCGATCGTGGCCTTTGCAGGATCATACTGATACTCCTTATTGCTCTCATTTACCAGCTTTATGTTGTAGTACAGGGTATCTCCGGGCTCTGCCGCATTTCCTCCTGCCACGGTACCGTTCAGATAACCGATGGCATCGGACAGATTGATTCTTACCTTGTCCGGGGCATTGCTGTGGATCGTAATGGTGATCGTTGCATCATAGGTCACCCTGCCGGTGCCGCTTTCCCAATGCTGTTCCAGTTCCGGAGTTGTAGTAATGGTAATACCTTCGGAAATATAATGGAACACTGCGCCGTTCTCATTCTGTTCAAAAGTTACCGTTCCCGTGGGATATTCATAATAATCTACTGCGGATACCCCGGGAATCCTGTAATCGTATCCGTCATAATTGATCCAGGTCTCTGTGGGTGTGGTCACATACCATACCGTGGCAATGGTGACTCCACTGAAGGACCGACCGGTGGTGAGCAACTGATCCATAAAACTTTCCGTTACATTTTCACCATACAAGACGCCGTTGTTGTCATTCACATACTGTTTTACATCCTCAAGGGTTTTTCCGCAGTTTTCTTTATAATAGGAAGTGCCTTCGCTGTCTCCACCGTAATAAACATAGTGTAACAAATCTGCGGGCTTGCAGTCAGAATATTTGTTTACATCTAATGCTACGAATCCAACGCACTGCCAGCTTGCCCCGTTACTTCCGGTTAACTTTCCTTCGGCATCTACCCCTGTATTATCCACAGAAAGATATTTAAAGGTTTCAGCATCATCCAAAGTCATCTTATGACCTGCAAACAATGAAAAATCTCCGTTTGCCGGCTTGTAATTATTGGGCCATACGTTGGGGCTGGCTACCTGTCCTCCCACATATTTTGCCATGGTGCCTCCAGCAAGAATCACCGTTTTGATGGTGGGATAGGTTTTCTCTTTTACAGCAACAACGCTGTCGTTTCCGCTTGCACTTGCCATTTCAACAACATCGTTCTGCTCATTCTGCGTTGCTTCTTCCGCCTGTACCGTAAATCCGGTGTTGGAGATGCTGCCGATCATCAGTGCCGCTACCAGAGTTTTTGCCAGTTTGGTCTGTATTACGTTTTTTAACTTCATTTCTGTTTCCCCTCAAAACCAGTATTTCTGTT
>PPYF01639060.1_pt1 | contig 12846 bp, 8 predicted proteins | sample 1559871 | NCBI WGS metagenome assembly PPYF01 (sample SAMN08240021, study PRJNA423297) | Human gut metagenome, whole genome shotgun sequencing project. | reverse complement strand
ATTTAACGCCCGGCGCGCGTCGCCATTCACCAGTTCAGCAATGGCGCGTCGTGTTTCATCTGGCAGAACAATATCCTGACCACCATAGCCACGGGTTTTGTCTTCCATCGCCTGAGTTAGTACTTGCTCAATATCCTCTGTACTCAGGGATTTCAATAGATAGACACGGGCACGGGAAAGCAGTGCCGAATTAAGCTCAAACGACGGGTTTTCAGTGGTTGCGCCAATAAAAGTGATGGTGCCGTCTTCAATATGTGGCAGAAATGCATCCTGCTGGCTTTTGTTGAAACGGTGAACTTCATCAACAAAAAGAATAGTGCGGCGACCTGCATTGCGATTTTGCCGGGCGCGCTCGATCGCCTCGCGAATTTCTTTCACGCCAGAGGTGACGGCAGAAATACGTTCCACATCAGCGTTCGCATAGCGGGCAATCACTTCAGCGAGGGTTGTTTTGCCGGTACCCGGTGGCCCCCAGAGGATCATAGAATGTAAATGCCCGGCTTCGATAGCGCGCGGCAACGGCTTCCCCGCAGCCAGCAAATGTTGCTGGCCGATATACTGTGCTAAATTTTCTGGCCGCATACGCGCGGCCAGAGGTTGAAAAGTATTATCCGAAAAATCGAGCGACAGATTGCTCACTCAGGTGCCTCTACTTACGTTGATCATCTACCGTGACGCCTTGCGGCGGGGTGAAGGTAAATTTCGCTGCATCCACAGCCCCATTTTGCTGGGATTTCAGTTGATAACTGCTGCGCTGATCGTCCTGCTCCACCGCGCTAAACTGATGGATTGTGCCATCACGTCCCACGTTAATGGTGAACTGCTTCAGATTGCCATTGCTGGCTTTCGGCGTCAGGACAAAGTCATCGCCATTCTGTTTGATATTGTACTGCTGCCAGTCGCTGGACTGGTTGCGGGCAATCAGCATAAACGGCGTATTACCGGTGGCATCTTTCAGCCAGGTTGCCGTAGCTTGCTCAACGAACGGGTTATAGAACCACAGTGTTTTACCGTCAGAAACCAGAATGCTTTCATCAGGTTGTGTCATATGCCAGTTGAATAAGTTTGGACGTTTCACCCACAGATCGCCCTGACCTTCCTGCACCGCCGCGCCGCTACCGTCAGTCACTTTTTGTGTGAAGCTGGCGTGGAAGCTGCTGACTTTATCCAGGCGGCTTTTCAGATCGCTTGCGGCATCAGCCCAAACGCTGCTTGCTACTAAGCTTGAGAGTAATGCACAGGTGATGGCAATTTTTTTCATCATTATTCCTCAAATTACGTCACTCCCGATCGGGAGTTCCCTCTACTCTCTATTCCAGGCTAATAATCAGCTTGAGGAAAGAAGAAAATACTGAATTTTCAGTTGATAGAGTGCCGGATGCGACGCTACCGCGCCTTATCCGGCAATGCATTAATTAGTCAAACGGCGGTGGGGCCAGCACTTCACGATTACCGTTGTGCCCCTGTTCGCTGACAATCCCCTGCGCTTCCATCTGTTCGATAATACGCGCTGCACGGTTATAACCAATGCGGAACTGACGCTGTACGCCAGAAATTGACGCTTTGCGTTTTTCAGTGACAAACTGCACCGCCTGATCGAACAACGGATCCAGTTCTTCAGCGCCATCGAAACCGCCCGCGCCACCTTCGCTTTCACTGTCGGAAGTGATGCCATCAACATACTGTGGGCGACCACGCGCTTTCCAGTCCTGCACCACGGCATGAACTTCCTGATCGCGAACAAAAGCACCATGGACACGTACCGGCAACGTGGAGTTCGGCCCAGAGTAGAGCATATCCCCCATCCCCAGCAGTGATTCCGCGCCAGCCTGATCAAGAATGGTACGTGAGTCAATCTTACTGGATACGGTAAAGGCGATACGGGTCGGAATATTCGCTTTAATCAGACCAGTAATAACATCAACCGATGGACGCTGAGTTGCCAGTACGAGGTGGATACCCGCGGCACGGGCTTTTTGCGCCAGACGTGCTATCAGCTCTTCCACTTTTTTACCTACCGTCATCATCAGGTCGGCAAATTCGTCAACCAACACCACAATGTATGGTTCTTTTTTCAGCACCGGATGCTGGGCATCCATACTGTCACCCGGCTTCCAGTACGGGTCTGGAATCGGACGCATCATGCGATCGGCTTCAGCAATTTTTTCGTTATAACCCGCCAGATTACGCACACCCAGCGCAGACATCAGTTTATACCGACGCTCCATCTCGTTAACACACCAGCGCAGCGCGTTGGCGGCATCTTTCATATCAGTAACGACTTCCGTTAACAGATGCGGAATGCCTTCATAAACCGAAAGCTCCAGCATTTTCGGGTCGATCATGATGAAACGCACATCTTCTGGCTGTGCTTTATAAAGCATGCTCAGGATCATCGCGTTCACACCGACAGATTTACCGGAACCGGTAGTCCCCGCAACCAACAAGTGCGGCATTTTCGCCAGATCGGCAACCACCGGCTCACCGGCGATATCTTTACCCAGCACCACTGTTAATGGCGACGGATTATCGCGGAATTTGGCGTTATCCAAAACTTCGCGCAGATAAACGGTTTGTCGTTTTTTATTTGGTAACTCCAGACCTACATAGGGTTTGCCAGGAATAACTTCAACGACACGCACCGCCACCGTCGAAAGTGAACGGGCAAGGTCCCGTGACAAGTTAGAAATGCGCGCCGCTTTTACGCCAGGAGCCAGGTTAAGTTCAAAGCGAGTGATAACCGGCCCCGGAGAGTAATTGACGACATCGGCTTTAATACGGAAATCAGCCAGACGCGCTTCCACCAGGCGAGCCATTTGTTCAAGCGCAAAGGTATCTACCGGCTCCACTTCGCTCGGCGGCGGTGTCAGCAAATCCAGAGAAGGCAGCGGCGTCGTCGGTTTATGCAACGGACGGCTGTCGCCATTACGCATCAACAGCGGATGAAGCAGGGTATCCTGCTGCTGCGGTGCAACCGGTTGTTGCGGCTGTTGATACTGCGGCTGCGGCGCAACTGGTTGTTGCGGCTGCTGATATTGCGGCTGTGGCGCAACCGGTTGTTGCGGCTGCTGATATTGTGGCTGCGGCGCAACCTGCTGTTGTGGCTGCTGATACTGCGGCTGCGGCGCAACCGGCTGTTGCGGCTGCTGATATTGCTGCTGTGGCGGAACTGGTTGTTGCGGCTGCTGATACTGCTGCTGCGGTGCAACCGGTTGTTGCGGCTGCTGTACAGGTTCAACAATTGGCGTAAACAACGGTTCGTGTGGACCATCATCCAGCAACGCTTTCATTGGCGAAAATTCAAAATCATCCAGCGAGAACGGATTCGCCCCAGCCGGTTGTTCGCCGGAATAACGTTGTTGTTGAGTTTGCGCAAACTGACGAGCCAGTTCAGCCTCTGCCGCAGCATCTGCATCTTCTGCGTTTACGGGCACATCATGTTGATACTGTTCGCCATAGCGTTGCTGCTGTGTCTGGGCGAACTGACGTGCCAGTTCATCCTGCTGCATCGCATCGATTTCATCATCGTTATACTGATCGCCAGAATCATACTGATTGCGCTGGGCTTCACGGGCTTTCTCTTCCGCCGCACGCTGTGAGGGCAGCTTAATACCGTAAGACGCCAGTTCACGACGAGTTGGCACGCGGATACGTTTCGGTCGTGGCAACTGCGGGCCAATCCCCTCTTTGACTTGCGGACGCGGTCCACCGCTATTTGCCAGACTGAAGACTGGCGCGGCAACGGTTGCGGCAGCCCCCGTCGCCAGTGTCGCTTTTTTCACGCCAGATGCCAGCGGAGAAACAGCGGCAGCGGCTTCTACTGGAGGTACTGCTGCAACAGAAGGCGCTTTCAACGAAGATTTGATCGGTTCTGGTTCTTTAACCGGTTCTGGAATCGGTTGATACCAGGCCGCAAGTTGTTCACGTTCACGGGCTCGCTTCTCTTCCACTTCTTCAAAATAGTAAAGCGGCGGACGCGCGGGTTTTGTCTCTTCTACAACGGGTTCAGGCTCCACAACAGGCTGCTGTTCAACGGATTGCGGCTGTTGGTACAACGGCTCCTGAGCGGCTGGTTGCTGATAAGTTTGCTCAGTCTGGTATGTAGACTGTGGAGCAAAAGTGGATTGCTGCTCTTCGGCTTGCCAGGCGTTACCTGCCACCGGTTGTTCTGGCGCAGGGGCGTAATACGGCTGTTGTGCAGGCTGTTCCGGCGCAGTTGCGTAATACGGTTGCTGAACAGGTTGTTCCGCCGCAGGAGCGTAGTAAGGTTGTTGCGCAGGTTGTTCAGCTGCAGGTGCATAATACGGCTGCTGCGGCTGTACTGGTTGTTGCAGCGGCTCATTATATTGCACTGCAGGCTGTGCATATTGTGACTGCTGTGGGTAACCTTCCGGTGCAGGAGCAATAACCGGCTCTCCCGTTTGTGGACCCGGTACAGGCTGCCAGGCTACTGTAGGTTGCGAGGGTGGAACATCAACAGAGGCAACAGGCGGCGTCTGAGTCACAGGTTCAACCGGCGCAGCCCAGCTTTGTGTCGCCGTGGTAGCAGCAGCTGCTACAGCGACAGGTTCGGTAATTGGCGCACCGTTTAATAATGGATCGTATTCGTCATATTCTGGCTGCGTTGCACGATTGCCCGAAAATAGGACGTCGTCCGGGTCGGCAGCCACACCGCGTGCAGTGTAGATAATCTCTTCGTCATCATCCATCCGCTTACCGGAGAACAACGCAGCGTCTGTTTGCCGCCCCATCGGATTAATGAATTTTTCCGCCAACCGTTTACGACGCGCTAGCGCGCCGCGAAGAATACGGGCACGGCGTGATTCATGCTGTTTGCCGTGGTTTTCATCTTCATACTCTTCGTCATCTTCATATTCATCTTCATCGACCCAGGTATCATCGCGACGGGTACGATTACTGGCGAAGGTGAGAATGTTTAAAATCCAGCCGCCGAGTTTTTCAGCAATGGTCACCCATGACCAACCGGTGAACAGCGTCAGGCCCGCAGCCCAAACGCAGAGCAGCGCAATAGTTCCCCCGCTACTGTGTAGCAGTGGTTGTAGCGTAGTACTTAGTAAGCTGCCAATGACGCCACCGGAGGCAAAATACCAGATATCGTCAGCGTTGATTGCCGCCAGACCACAGGAGGTAAGGATGAGCGCCAAAACGCCAATGATGCGTAGCGAAACGGCAAAATAATCAATGTATTCGTCGCTGGACTGATGACGCCAGGCAAACCAACAACCGCCGACAATAATGACGGGAATGGTGTAAGCCATCACGCCAAAAATAAAGAACAGCGTATCTGCCAACCACGCACCGGGCATCCCACCTAAATTATGGATAGGTTCATGCCAGGCCGTTTGCGACCAGCTGGGGTCCGAAGGGTTAAAGCTTAGTAAGGCAGCCATCAACCAGACGGCAAACAGGACAATAAGGATCAGCAACGCCTCCAGAAGGCGGCGGCCGCTACTTAACTTTGTCAATGTGACTTCTTTGTCTTCAGTGTATTCCTGGCTCAAGAAAGGCTCTCCAGGTTACAGGCTTTTCCTGCCCGATGCTAAAACGGACAACAGTACCAGGTTACCCCAGTACTGTTGCTGTATGGATTAACAGGAGTGTAATCAAAATACGCCGATTTTGCACCTGTTCCGTGTTAGCGCGTCTTAATAACCAGACGATTACTCTGCTTGACTTCTTCCATAACAACGTATGTCCGTGTGTCATTGACGCCAGGCAGACGCAGCAGGGTTTCCCCCAGCAACTTACGGTAAGCTGACATATCCGGCACGCGTGTTTTCAACAGGTAGTCGAAATCACCAGATACTAAATGACACTCCTGAATTTCTTCAAGTTTTTGTACAGCGGTATTGAATTGTTCAAACACATCCGGTGCGCCACGATTCAGAGTAATCTCAACGAATACCAGAAGTGATGCATCCAGATAATGGGGGTTAAGCAGCGCCGTATAGCCCTGAATAAACCCTTGTCTTTCCAGCCGACGCACACGCTCAAGGCACGGCGTTGGGGAAAGTCCCACACGTTTAGAAAGCTCGACGTTAGAAATACGCCCATCCTTTTGCAACTCATTAAGAATGTTACGATCGATACGGTCGAGATCTTTGCCAGGGCGCTTCTTGCTATCTACCATTATTATTGTCTCTCTGTATTCCTTCCCTACTCCTGTCTGACCCTGAAACATCACTGTTCAGAGTCGCTACCCGTCACGATAGACCGAAATCATGAAGATTCACGGCGCGCAATGCCTGGGTCTACGGTGAGAAGACCGTTGCCTTGTGGCAGCTATCGACATCACGAATGGCGTCTGTCCACGCCATACGTAGATTTCACTAGCACGGTAAACATGGTATTTACATGCATGGTTATGCGCATATAAGAATACTGTTTTTTTTCTTCCTCGAATGTTTTCGCAAAACACCAGGGGATTGTCAAAGCAAAACATCGATTTTTAGTACAACATGCCAGATATTCATTAACAGGGGCGTTTATTCATCATTTAATCGGCTTATAAAGCGGGAAATTTAAGTAGCAGAGGTGATAATGACGGGAGAATTTGACCTGCTTATCGATGCTGCCGATTGCACAAATTGTTAACAAAATCGTCATACTCTTTTTTTACGTCTGTAAATTCCCTACAATCCTGCCCATTGTCTGCCAACAACTATGGGGATCTCATGGGCACGACCAAACACAGTAAACTGCTTATCCTGGGTTCAGGCCCGGCGGGATACACCGCTGCTGTCTACGCGGCGCGCGCCAACCTGCAACCTGTGCTGATTACCGGCATGGAAAAAGGCGGCCAACTGACCACCACCACGGAAGTGGAAAACTGGCCTGGCGATCCAAACGATCTGACCGGTCCGTTATTAATGGAGCGCATGCACGAACATGCCACCAAGTTTGAAACTGAGATCATTTTTGATCATATCAACAAGGTGGATCTGCAAAACCGTCCGTTCCGTCTGAATGGCGATAACGGCGAATACACTTGCGACGCGCTGATTATTGCCACCGGAGCTTCTGCACGCTATCTCGGCCTGCCCTCTGAAGAAGCCTTTAAAGGCCGTGGGGTTTCTGCTTGTGCAACCTGCGACGGTTTCTTCTATCGCAACCAGAAAGTTGCGGTCATCGGCGGCGGCAATACCGCGGTTGAAGAGGCGCTGTATCTGTCTAACATCGCTTCGGAAGTGCATCTGATTCACCGCCGTGACGGTTTCCGCGCGGAAAAAATCCTTATTAAGCGTCTGATGGATAAAGTGGAGAACGGCAACATCATTCTGCACACCAACCGTACGCTGGAAGAAGTGACCGGCGATCAAATGGGTGTCACTGGCGTTCGTCTGCGCGATACGCAAAACAGCGATAACATCGAGTCACTCGACGTTGCTGGTCTGTTTGTTGCTATCGGTCACAGCCCGAATACTGCCATTTTCGAAGGGCAGCTGGAACTGGAAAACGGCTACATCAAAGTGCAGTCGGGTATTCATGGTAATGCCACCCAGACCAGCATCCCTGGCGTCTTTGCCGCGGGTGACGTGATGGATCATATTTATCGTCAGGCCATTACTTCGGCCGGTACAGGCTGCATGGCAGCACTTGATGCGGAACGCTACCTCGATGGTTTAGCTGACGCAAAATAATTTTACAAATCAGTAACAAAAGTAAAGAAGGTGACACCATGCGACTATGGGTCGCCTTTATTTTTTCCCCGTTGTAACATTGCTCTGCAAATAATTCTGATAACTCACCTGCTAAGCGTGCAATGAATAAATCCCGTCAAAAAGAGTTAACCCGCTGGTTAAAACAGCAAAGCGTCATCTCCCAACGTTGGCTGAATATTTCTCGTCTGCTGGGCTTTGTAAGCGGCATATTGATCATTGCCCAGGCCTGGTTCATGGCGCGAATTCTGCAACATATGATTATGGAGAATATTCCCCGTGAAGCCCTGCTGCTTCCCTTTACGTTACTGGTTCTGACCTTTGTACTGCGCGCATGGGTGGTCTGGTTACGCGAACGGGTGGGTTATCACGCCGGGCAGCATATCCGCTTTGCCATCCGCCGTCAGGTTCTCGACCGTCTGCAACAAGCAGGGCCAGCGTGGATTCAGGGTAAACCTGCGGGGAGCTGGGCGACGTTGGTACTCGAGCAAATTGACGATATGCATGATTACTATGCACGCTACCTGCCGCAAATGGCGCTGGCAGTGTCGGTGCCGTTGCTGATTGTGGTGGCGATCTTCCCCTCTAACTGGGCTGCGGCGCTCATTCTGCTGGGCACAGCACCGTTAATTCCGTTGTTTATGGCGCTGGTTGGGATGGGGGCTGCCGATGCTAACCGGCGTAACTTTCTCGCTCTTGCTCGCTTAAGTGGGCATTTCCTCGATCGCCTGCGCGGCATGGAAACATTGCGTATTTTTGGTCGTGGTGAAGCTGAAATTGAAAGTATTCGTTCTGCTTCGGAAGATTTCCGCCAACGGACAATGGAAGTGCTACGGCTGGCGTTTTTATCCTCCGGCATTCTCGAATTTTTTACCTCGCTGTCAATTGCTCTGGTGGCGGTCTACTTTGGTTTTTCCTATCTCGGCGAGCTGGATTTTGGTCACTACGATACCGGTGTGACGCTGGCTGCGGGTTTTCTGGCCCTGATCCTTGCGCCAGAGTTTTTCCAGCCATTGCGCGATCTCGGTACGTTTTATCATGCTAAAGCCCAGGCTGTTGGTGCAGCTGACAGTCTGAAAACGTTTATGGAAACCCCGCTCGCCCATCCGCAGCGCGGTGAGGCGGAATTAGCATCGACCGATCCGGTGACCATTGAGGCCGAGGATCTGTTTATCACGTCGCCGGAAGGTAAAACGCTGGCCGGACCGCTGAACTTTACTTTGCCAGCAGGCCAACGTGCAGTGTTGGTTGGTCGCAGCGGTTCAGGTAAAAGCTCACTGCTGAACGCGCTTTCTGGTTTTCTTTCATATCAGGGATCATTACGAATCAACGGGATAGAATTACGCGATTTATCACCAGAATCATGGCGTAAACATCTCTCCTGGGTTGGGCAAAACCCACAATTACCGGCAGCAACATTGCGGGATAACGTACTACTGGCGCGACCTGATGCCAGCGAACAAGAATTACAAGCAGCGCTGGATAACGCCTGGGTCAGCGAGTTTCTACCGCTCCTGCCACAAGGCGTTGATACGCCTGTTGGCGACCAGGCTGCCCGCCTTTCCGTGGGGCAGGCGCAGCGCGTGGCGGTGGCCCGTGCGTTACTAAATCCCTGTTCGCTATTACTGTTGGATGAACCCGCTGCCAGCCTTGATGCTCACAGTGAACAGCGCGTAATGGAGGCGCTGAATGCCGCCTCTCTGCGCCAGACAACGTTAATGGTCACCCACCAGTTAGAAGATCTTGCTGACTGGGATGTCATTTGGGTTATGCAGGATGGCCGGATTATTGAGCAAGGACGTTACGCGGAATTAAGTGTGGCTGGTGGCCCATTCGCCACATTACTGGCCCATCGTCAGGAGGAGATTTAAATGCGCGCTTTGCTACCCTATCTGGCACTGTATAAACGTCATAAATGGATGTTAAGTCTTGGTATCGTGCTGGCAATTGTCACGCTGCTCGCCAGTATCGGTCTGTTGACACTTTCCGGCTGGTTCCTCTCGGCCTCAGCGGTTGCGGGGGTTGCCGGACTGTACAGCTTCAACTATATGCTACCCGCTGCGGGCGTGCGTGGCGCAGCAATCACCCGTACTGCCGGGCGTTATTTTGAACGTCTGGTAAGTCACGACGCGACTTTCCGCGTGTTGCAGCATCTGCGCATTTACACCTTCAGCAAATTGCTGCCCCTCTCCCCTGCCGGACTGGCGCGCTATCGTCAGGGCGAATTGCTCAATCGCGTGGTGGCGGATGTTGATACGCTCGATCATCTTTATCTGCGCGTTATCTCGCCGCTGGTGGGCGCTTTTGTGGTGATTATGGTGGTGACAATCGGGTTAAGTTTCCTTGATTTCACCCTCGCCTTTACGCTGGGCGGCATTATGTTACTGACGCTTTTCCTGATGCCACCGCTGTTTTATCGTGCGGGAAAAAGCACCGGGCAAAATCTGACTCATCTTCGCGGACAGTATCGCCAACAACTGACGGCCTGGCTGCAAGGGCAAGCTGAGCTGACCATTTTTGGTGCCAGCGATCGTTATCGCACGCAACTAGAGAATACAGAAATTCAATGGCTGGAAGCGCAACGCCGTCAATCTGAACTGACCGCATTGTCGCAAGCGATAATGCTACTCATTGGCGCGTTAGCGGTGATCCTGATGCTGTGGATGGCGTCTGGCGGCGTTGGCGGCAATGCTCAACCCGGCGCGTTAATTGCCCTGTTTGTCTTCTGCGCGTTAGCCGCGTTTGAAGCACTGGCACCAGTAACGGGTGCATTTCAGCATCTGGGGCAAGTCATTGCCTCTGCCGTTCGGATCACTGATTTAACGGATCAAAAACCGGAAGTCACCTTCCCTGATACCCAAACTCGTGTTGCCGATCGCGTTTCGCTGACATTACGGGATGTTCAGTTCACTTATCCGGAGCAATCCCAACAGGCACTTAAAGGGATTTCTCTTCAGGTAAACGCCGGGGAACATATTGCGATTCTCGGGCGAACCGGATGCGGCAAATCAACACTGTTACAACTGCTGACCCGCGCTTGGGACCCGCAACAGGGCGAGATTTTGCTTAACGATAGCCCCATAGCCAGCCTGAATGAAGCGGCTCTACGACAGACCATCAGCGTTGTTCCTCAGCGAGTGCATCTGTTTAGCGCCACGCTGCGTGATAATCTGTTACTCGCCTCGCCTGGCAGTAGTGATGAGGCTCTGGCGGAGAGCTTGCGTCGCGTTGGCCTGGAGAAGCTGCTCGAGGATGCAGGTCTCAACAGTTGGTTAGGTGAAGGCGGACGCCAGCTCTCCGGTGGTGAACTGCGCCGTCTGGCTATCGCCCGTGCGCTGTTACATGATGCGCCACTGGTGTTGCTGGATGAACCTACCGAAGGCTTAGATGCCACAACCGAAAGCCAGATCCTTGAATTGCTTGCAGAAATGATGCGTGAGAAAACGGTGTTAATGGTCACCCATCGACTTCGCGGACTCTCTCGTTTCCAACAAATAATAGTGATGGACAACGGGCAAATTATTGAGCAAGGTACTCACGCAGAGCTGCTTGCCAGACAGGGGCGTTATTACCAGTTCAAGCAGGGTTTGTAAGCTATTATTGAACGATCCGACTTGCGTGGAGTTTTGCGGTCATGCGCCTGGTTCAGCTTTCTCGCCATTCAATAGCCTTCCCTTCCCCGGAAGGCGCATTACGTGAGCCTAACGGCCTGCTGGCACTTGGGGGCGATCTTAGCCCTGCGCGCCTGTTAATGGCTTACCAGCGTGGTATTTTTCCGTGGTTTTCTCCAGGCGACCCCATCCTCTGGTGGTCGCCCGATCCCCGCGCGGTGCTATGGCCAGAATCACTGCATATCAGCCGTAGTATGAAGCGATTTCATAAACGCTCGCCCTATCGTGTCACGATGAATTACGCTTTTGGTCAGGTCATTGAAGGCTGTGCCAGCGATCGCGAAGAAGGAACCTGGATCACGCGTGGCGTGGTCGAAGCCTACCATCGCCTTCACGAACTCGGCCATGCCCACTCCATTGAAGTCTGGCGTGAAGATGAGCTTGTCGGCGGTATGTACGGCGTGGCCCAGGGAACGCTATTTTGTGGCGAGTCCATGTTCAGCCGGATGGAAAATGCGTCTAAAACGGCGCTTCTGGTATTCTGTGAGGAATTTATCGGTCATGGCGGTAAGCTTATCGACTGCCAGGTCCTTAACGATCACACAGCATCGCTTGGTGCCTGCGAAATTCCCCGCCGGGATTACCTTAATTATCTCAATCAAATGCGCCTCGGACGATTGCCGAATAATTTCTGGGTACCACGATGCTTGTTTTCACCACAAGAATGAATGTTTTCGGCACATTTCTCCCCAGAGTGTTATAATTGCGGTCGCAGAGTTGGTTACGCTCATTACCCCGCTGCCGATAAGGAATTTTTCGCGTCAGGTAACGCCCATCGTTTATCTCACCGCTCCCTTATACGTTGCGCTTTTGGTGCGGCTTAGCCGTGTGTTTTCGGAGTAATGTGCCGAACCTGTTTGTTGCGATTTAGCGCGCAAATCTTTACTTATTTACAGAACTTCGGCATTATCTTGCCGGTTCAAATTACGGTAGTGATACCCCAGAGGATTAGATGGCCAAAGAAGACAATATTGAAATGCAAGGTACCGTTCTTGAAACGTTGCCTAATACCATGTTCCGCGTAGAGTTAGAAAACGGTCACGTGGTTACTGCACACATCTCCGGTAAAATGCGCAAAAACTACATCCGCATCCTGACGGGCGACAAAGTGACTGTTGAACTGACCCCGTACGACCTGAGCAAAGGCCGCATTGTCTTCCGTAGTCGCTGATTGTTTTACCGCCTGATGGGCGAAGAGAAAGAACGAGTAAAAGGTCGGTTTAACCGGCCTTTTTATTTTGTGATATGTATGAAGTACTTTGGAAGTATAAGTCCGTAACTTGTCTCGATGTAGATATACTGCACAACTTGTTTACAGTATGAGCAAACAATAATTATCATTAAAATTCTTCTTGACCGTTTTACTCCAACTCCCTATAGTAGCGCCCCGTTGCCACCCATGAGGTCAGGCGACAAAACAATTTGGTGAGGTGTCCGAGTGGCTGAAGGAGCACGCCTGGAAAGTGTGTATACGGCAACGTATCGGGGGTTCGAAT
>PPYF01411658.1_pt1 | contig 12850 bp, 20 predicted proteins | sample 1559871 | NCBI WGS metagenome assembly PPYF01 (sample SAMN08240021, study PRJNA423297) | Human gut metagenome, whole genome shotgun sequencing project. | reverse complement strand
TTCCGACAACTTCACTAGGGTATCGACCGGAGTATTAGGATTACCTGCGGCACTGCTGCGAACATCACAGTCGCTGTCTAAAATTTCATTCTTTTCCATTGTCTATTTTCTTTTTTAATTTTTTACTTATATTTCTGGCTTGCCTTGCTTTATCAACTTCGCAAGGTTTCTTGCAATATTTATCAATTAATTCAGCGCTCTTATCAAGAAGCCGAATAATGGTCTGAACATCTGTTTTGCATACTTCCATTGCTTTTAAGTATATGTTTGCGAATCCAGGAAAAGCCACCATATAGCCATTTGTTTTGCTTACACAATAATAACCTATCACCTTTGGGATAGAATATAACCCACCCAAATCCTTTTTTAGAAACAATGAATTCGAATCCAAAATCATTTCGTTGAATAACGTCATATCCTAAAGATTTGATAGCGGGAAGGATTGTGTTTACAAACTGACTATAACGCTCTTCTCTTCTCTGTTTTACAAATTGTCCGTATTCTTTTCCTGTTTCACTCATTGTAATTCTATTTTATCAAAATCAATACCTTTTTCATTCATAAAATTACCAAGAGCAATGATGTTCTCACGGGTAGTAGTAACTTTGAACGCTCTCGTCAATAATTCAGGTTGTTGTGTCCTGGATTGACTAAAAGGTACTTGTTCGTCAGCTTTTTGATTTGCCATCGCAAACGGATTGACCGGACGGGATTTGGCTTGTTCTGCTTCAGCAACTTTACGAGTTTCTTCCGCTTGTTGCTTTTCTTGTTCCGCTCTAATCTTAGCTTCTTCTGCTGCCTTAGCCCGTTCGCGTTGTTCTTTCAGGCGGTTTGCGTATTGAATAGTAGAAGCGATATTAAGCGTGTCCATATAATAAGTGCGGAGAACATCATAGTCTTCGCCAAAACCTTTCAGCGTAGATAGCTCGTTTTCAACCTTAGCAAATATGGCATCAATATCCGAACAAACAGACTTCATGCTTGCAGTCTTGTTCAGCCATTCCGGTTTAAACACCTTGTTGAAGTCCACGAGATTGGTGTTCATGCCATCAAAATAGGTTTTAATGTTTGCTTTCTTCTTTTCCTTACATTGCTGCTCGTTCTGCTTGACCACAGTATCAATCTTAGCGGAGCATTCACCAATGAGCTTCACCGTTTCGTTTACTACCTCCTTGAATTCTCCAAAAGGTTTCATAAACTCCTTCTCTATTTCAAGGCGTTTGGAGTTGAGAGCTTTTGCAGCTTTGTTGAGAGAGGCTTTATCTCTCTTTGCCTGATCGATATTGTCATCCGTGTAGTTGGATATATCATACTTCGGCAAATTCGCCATTACAATATCTCTGATTTGCTTTGCGTTGGTAGTAAGACTACCTAGCGTCTTTTCACTTACGACCAGTTCTAGGTCGCTTTCTTGAATTGCTAATTGCGTTTCCATTGCTCTATTTGTTTTTGATTAATTTTTCAAATTCATAATACTCATATATTTCTCCGTTATATTCAGATAGTAATTTGTTTATCCAATTGGTATCGCATCTCCCACCATAATACACATAGCATTTTTTTAAGCTTTCAATATCTGAATATGCGATGTTTGACAATACACCGTCGAACATAAGTTTTGCTGCTTTAGTTAAACCATCCCACCATTGACCGAAGCAATGAGTTGTGCTTCCATCTGACATTTTCAAATCAAACTCTCTACCAGCAAATGCTTGAAAATATTTAGAAGGACTTTTATAAAAATAGAAGTTATATATTCCTTCATCTTCTCCGATTATTGTTTCATTGTCGAACTGTGTGTGGATAAACTCAACTTTGCGATTGAATACGAAAAAGATTTGTTTGGATTTGCTTTTGACTATAGCTTCAATTCTTATTGGTACTTTTGTATTCATCGCTCTATCGTTTTTAAGTTTCTATTCTTAAAAGACTCATGCTGTTCTTTAGTTTTAAGCCATTGGAGGCATCTTTTATTCTTAGGTACAGTCAATTGTGCAACAAGCCCAATCATTTCATCAAATGATAGTTGGTCTGTACTTTTATCTTCAACGTGCACGTCAAAACAGCCGTTATCTAATTGTTTAATTATAATATCCGGTTTCATCATTTTACACGCTTTAAGTTTCTACTATATTTATCAGCTACACGTTCAATAACTTCTGCATTTTCTTCGGAAAGCCATTCTTTAGCGACATTCCAAGCTATACTTTTAGATGCTTTGAAATTGTCAATGCGTGTAGAATGATGCGACAAACGTCCTTCGGTAGGCTTCAATCCTTTGTCGTGAAGTTCGCATAAGCCATTGTGAAAGAACGAACAATAATCATCGCCCGATGCAATTTGGATCATAGGAATTGGAATATCAATAACTCCCATTATCATTCCGGCTCCCCAAAGAGTGGGGAGTAACCGGTCGGAATAACCTGAATCTATTAATTTCTCAATATCCTGCGGAGTTCCTAAACATGGAGTATGACATTGCATTTTACATAATGAACATTTACATTCACATGGTTTTCTACCTGTCTTTCGTATAATACGTTGGAGTTGAGTCTCTTTTATTAATAGGTCACCCATTATTCTATATCAGCTATTTGGTTAATAATATCGTCTGCCATACGAATGCGTTTCTCCATTTCAGCGAAGACTTTTTCATCAGGTAATATGTGTACAATATGAATAGGATCTATTTGAAAAGGATTATAAACGACAAAATCAGTTCTTTGTGCTCCAGTGCACATCATGTGAGCACAGCATTGGTAGAAGTATTTAGGATTCATTTCTAACAATGAGTCATTGTCATGAACATCGGATTTGTATCTCATAAATTTGCTTTGGTCAAGGCATTTGATTTCCAAACATAATTTGATTTGGCTATCTTCATCATAAAAGAAACCATCAGGACTACTCGCGAAATTAGGAATGGTAGGATGTTTGCATGAACCGACTTCTATAATATGCAAGCCTGTTTTTTTAGCATAAAGATTACGCGCATATTCCTCTTGCTCATTACCCCACTGCATTGCTTTGGAGTTTACATTTACTTGTTGCAAGTATATCCCGAATGTATAATCATCATTTATAATATCGGGATCCATAAATCTTTCACCTGCAATTTGATAAATATAAGTTTTGGCGGCATCTGAAAAGCGGTCATTACGACCACTCTTCATTAATACTCCGCATTCACTTCCTGTGATACAGCCTAATCGTTTTCTGTACCATTCAATTGTATGTTGGGATTCCATTATAATAATGTTTTTTGAACCGGTTTGTCATTCGTGTTATTTTGAGACTGATTTACAGGTTGCTCCTGTTTAGGTTGTTCTTTTACTCCTGCATTTTTAAGAGCAATTTCGGCAAGCTTGTTTTTCGTACCTTTATCCGGGATTTCCTCATATTCTACATCCTGAATATCTTCAACTTCTTCCTTGGTTAAGAATCCCATTGATATTTCAGGACAATAGGCACGTTGCCAGAAAGCAGCCGCACGATAAGTAAGCATCAGATTGGGCATTGTAACCCATTTGCTTCCAGACTTTGTATACCACCCTTCCTTTATTGCCATTTCAATAGTTATCGGATCTGATTCAAGAACTTCTTTGGTAGAAAGTTCGGTGGCATAAGCAATACATTCAATATTATCCACATCAGTACCGTCGAACTCTTTTACAACGATTGTATTGCGTCTGTTTGTAGCATCCCACACTGTTTCATTGTATTTTACTTTACCAACCTTCCCTAGCGTTCTTTTCCGATATCTGAGTGAGGTGTATTTGCCACTCATATTAATGGTAGCGATAAGGAACTTGCTTGACCATGACGGGTTTCCCTTGACAACGTAGAGATTCTGCATTATCATTAACGGATTAGCATTCATTCTCATTGCCATATCAAGCGCAATCACACAATTTCCTGTATTTCCTTTATAAGCTTCAGGAACGATTGTACTTTCAGTGTACATCTTGGCCATGCGCTGCATGACCTCAAACTGTTTGACAGTTTGCCCTACAGGTGTCATAGCAAATTCTGCTGCCTGTTTAGCTTGAATAATTTGCAACTCTGTTACTTGATTGTTTTCTTCCATTGCTCAAATATTTTAAAGTTTAACAATATCTCGCCAGCCCTTGCATTAAGCAAAGGCTAGTTCTCTCTTCTTCTAAGCTTTTTTCTGTATATCCTGATGAAATACCAGAAGCGTGCAATTTTAATCTCTTGTTGATTTCTTTTTTGACATCGGATATGTCTTCCTTGATAAGCTGGATTATTTCTGCTTTCGGTGAATATCCATATTCAGGAAGATATTCAAGGTTGCTAGATTCCACCTTTTTTAACTCGGATTCTAATTGCTGTAATTCATCATTCATGGAATTCTGATTTGAAAGTTTCATACGTGATACCGATAGCGTCAAGTATTTCTCTTAATCTTCTGTTTTCTTTTTCCTTGTTTTCAAGAAGACATTGTTCATACATAATTTTATATGTAAGTGAAGCTAAGTCTTCATGACTCATTGCTAGTAATTCTTCTTTTGTTTTCATTGCTCTTATGTACGCTTTATATGTACTTTACTTTTAGTTTTACATCTATCGGTTTGTCTTTCATAGAAGAGAAAGCATTGAGTATTTTGTCTTTCGTTAATCTGATCGGAGTGTCTATAATTCTCTTATCTATAATTGTAAGAGGAAGTTTTCTTCCACTATATGTTATCAGGATAATTTCTTGAATTATATACGGAGATTTACTCATCTTCATGCTCGAATCTTTTATTGTGTTTTTCAATATACACCGAGAGATATCCGAAAATCCCAAATGAAATCCAAAACGAAATCTTATATGGATTTTCCACCAGTATTACCATCGCTATAAATGATAGAACCCAAAGTGTTAAAATTACATCTTTTTTCATAACTGATTGATTATCTTTTAATTACGATGTAAAACTACTTTATTTTTTACTTTAAAGCAAATATTTGACTTGTAAAATATTTGTCTTTAACTTGATATAACTGTTTGATTATCAGCTATTTTAATGTTGCATTTTTTATTACATCATAGGCATTGCAATACCACCTACCATTTTGTCGGTTAGGAGGTATTTTTTCAGCACGAATATCGCCAGAGCCTACCAGTCGGAATAACCTACCTCTTCCACCGACTATATCGGCTGCTTCCCGTTGCCCGAAGGTTTTGTCATTTAGTACAATTTTCAAAACTTCCTCGTTAATCATATTGTCTAATCTTTAAAAAGGTTGTTCTTGTGCGCATATTGAATAAATTCTGATTTCTCATGAATACCAAGTTTAATATATACAGATTTGATATGATTCTTTACTGTATGAGGAGAGAGGTAAAGTTTATCTGCTATCTCTTCGTTATTAGCTCCTTGGTATACCATTTGCATTACTCTCATTTCTGCATCTGATATACGGCTGTAAAATTGGGGGCAACAGATAATACCTTCATACTTGCATTCTCCGCGCATAGGACATTTTACACGTTCAAAGTTGAATCCTCCCTTTTTATCAATATCTCGACTGGTATTATCTAATTCTCCAAAATTGCATTTACAAAAACGCCTTACCATGAGATATTGAAAATATGGAATATTCTGTGCGCTTTTTTGGTAACATTCCATCAGCGCCTTATATGCATCTGGGTAACATTCGCGTATACGATCCAATATACTTTTTATTAGTCCTATGTCTTTATCGGTCACAGGTTGGTTGCTTCCATCAGGGAATAGACACCAAAGTTCATCTTCAAATATGTAGAACTCTAAATCTTTCATTGCTCAATAGTTTTTTATTCAGACCATAAATTGTTACGTGGAATTCCTGTTATTTCAGATAGTATCGAGATATGTTCTGGATTATTAGGTTTCATGCCATATATAACCCAATTTCTTGCAGCAGTAAATGATACTCCTGTTCTTTTAGTGATCTCATTGATGAACTCTGTTTTGGGGTGAGTTGAGTCTGGTAAGCTCTTATAATAGCCTTTTAGGGTCATTCTTTGACCTTCATTTGGCAAAATGCTTGTTTTTAATTCATCTTTCATTATCTTTGCAGTGTTATATATTAATGTTGTTGCAAATATAATCATTTAATGATATAAACTACTATTAAATAGTTTATATTAACATTTATTACATCCATGAATCGTATAAAGGAGCTTAGAACGAAGTTGAGCTATACTCAACTTCAGATGGCGGAAATACTGGGAATAAAGCAAAATGCTTATTCTAGTATAGAAACGGGTAAAGTATCATTAACTGATAGAAATCGGACTGTTTTAGAATCTAAATTTCACTTGACTCCAGGGTGGTTGCAGGGGGATGATGTATCTATGTTTATAAAAGGGGATACTGTTGCCGGAATAATAGGTGGGGGAATGTCGAGGAGTAACAGGGAGAGATTGAAAGAACAGATTTTAGAAGAGCTTGTGGATCAAAGGATAGAATCGAAAAATGATTCGGTTTCTATGAGTCGCGAGGTATTTGAGCAAATTTCGAGGTTGACAGAAACTGTTTTGTCACAACAAAGGACGATTGAATCCATGCAGGAGCAAAATAGAAAATTTCTTGCCCTGCAGGGGATGGATGTAAGATGTGCTCATGTAAGTGGGTCGGATATTTCAACAAACGACATAAAGAACCAAAATATAAATAAGGAATGAAAATATCGGAAGAAGGGGTGGCCATAAGCAAACGTTTTTTTGCAGCACTGGCAATGCTAAAGGAGCAAAAAAAAATTAGAGGATTGCAAACTTTTACGAGAAATCATGATATAAATCGTTGGAATATAAATCAGGTTAAATTTTATCCAGATAGAAGTGTCTTAAAGCCAGAATGGATTGCTTATATACATGATGATTACGGTATTTCTGTTACTTGGATAGTGTTGGGAAAGGAACCTGTATTTGATCCGAAATGGAAAGGGGGAGGCAAATAAAAAGTGCAAAAACTTATCTCCGATGATAAATAGACGCTTAGTAATCAAATAATAATCAGTGTTTTAACCTATATTTTGGAGAAACATTCGTAACGCGTAGGTCGCCAGTTCAAGTCTGGCTAGCGGCTCTCAAACTAGAACGCTGATTATTAATTAATAATCAGCGTTCTAATTTTTACAGGATTCCCTATTCTTATTTTAAAAGGGAAATCCTGCGTATGTAATAGATGTGAAATATAAAAATGTAATCTATGTTGAGTCGTATTATTGTTTTAGTGGTTGCCGGAGTAGCCGTAGTCTATATCGTTCGCTTTATAGATAACTTTTTCTCCCAGCGTAGAAGATAAAACTAGCTTTCAAACATTCTGCTGCGTGCGAGCATACAAGCGCCAACGATGCCGGCTTTGTCTTTCAGCTTAGATGTGATGATGGCTGAATCTTTATTAACCAGATTTAGAGAGTACTTGCGTACGGCTGTTTTTATGGGCTGGGTGATATAATCATCGGTTAAAGATAAAGTTCCACCTATAATGACCAGTTCCGGGTTGAAGATATTGATTAGCCCGGCAATCTGTTTGCCTAGTTTCTGTCCGATTTCTTCTACAATTTCAATGCAAAGCAGGTCTTCTTTATTCACAGCGGCAATGATCTCATCAAGAGTGATCGGGTTTTCCTCTGTGGCGATTCGTGTAGATAGAATGGAACTTTCCCCACTTTGAATACGCTCTAATAAGATACGATGAAGTGCCGATCCGGAAGCTTCCGTCTCCAAGCAACCTTTTTTTCCGCAATGGCAGATTATCTCATTATCATAAGCACTCATGTGTCCAAATTCACCGGAGAATCCGGATTTCCCGGTATAAATCTTACCATCAATAATAATTCCGATACCTACTCCCCAGCTTACATTTACAAAAATGATATCCTTTTCTCCTTTCACGCAGCCTTGCATGTATTCGCCATAAGTCATGGCGCGTGTGTCATTATCAATGGTTACTTTATATCCCAATTTTTCGGATAATACATCCGCCAACGGCCTTTCCTCAAAATTGAATTGACTGAAGCTATACCCTGATTCAGGATTTACACGTCCCGACACATTTACATTAATATTTAAGATCTTCTCTTTATTAATAGTGAGCTTCTTTATAAAATTGAGAATATGCTTGCATAACTCATTCATCCCTTCGATTGAGTTCTCAAACTTATAAGGTATATTCATTTTCAATTCTACCATATCGCCTTTGAAATTTATCAGTCCGATATTGACGGCGAATCTTTTGATGTCTACACCCAAAAAGTAACCGGATTCCGGATTAAGCCCATAGAGGTTGGGATGGCGTCCGCCACTAGTCTCCAATTTGCCATAATCATTAATATATCCGTCATCACACATTTCACCGATAAATTTGGTGACAGTTGGTACACTTAAATCCAGCTCTTTTGAAAGATCGGGAATTGTAGAACTTCCATTATATATATAATGTGTAATAATCCTCTTTTTGACGAGAGCACTTTTAGAGCCCTTTTCTATTTCTTTCAAGAATTGTTGGTTCATAACTATGCATATTTGGTAATTCACACAAAGATAATTAATTTTTTTATTAATACGTGGTTTTGAAGCTTTGAAAATTAGAATATCTTGAATGTTATATTTCCTATATACTATGTAATGGATTTATATATAGGATAATGTAGCTATGGATGATTGTGGATATAATAAATGAAATAAGATGATTTGTGAGGTAATTCCTCCTTCTATTAATTAATAATGCGAGAAATAATGATTTTATTAATAAAATATTTTATTATCTATTGTTTATTTAATAAATATAGCTATATTTGTACCGTGATATTATTAATAAAACTCTATATCCTTAAATGAATTTAGTATGAGAAACTATTTTTTAGGTCTGTGTTTATTATTTGCTTTGTGTTTTACAGCATGCTCTCATTCAGATGATTCTGTTGATGTGCTAATTATTGGTGGAGGTGCCAGTGGAGTGACTGCTGGTATTCAGTCTGCTCGAATGGGGGCTGCAACATTGATAGTAGAAGAAACTGAATGGCTGGGTGGAATGCTTACATCTGCAGGCGTAAGTGCTGTTGACGGAAACTATGATTTACCGGCAGGTTTGTTTGGTGAGTTTCGCGAACATTTGGCAGATTATTATGGTGGACTTGATTCTCTAAAAACCGGTTGGGTGAGTGCAGTGTTGTTTGAACCTTCAGTCGGAAATAAAATTTTCCATGAAATGGTTGACGCGGAGAAAAATCTAAAAGTATGGCATAATGCTACCTTGGTAAAGCTGGAAAGAGAGAAAGATGTTTGGATTGCTCAAATTCAGATGAAAGATAATACAATCAAAAAAATACATGCTAAAATATTGATTGATGGTACTGAATTGGGGGATATAGCAAAAATGTGCGGGGTGAAATATGATGTCGGTATGGAAAGCCGTCATGATACAAAAGAAGATATCGCTCCGGAAGAGAAAAATAATATAGTTCAGGATATTACATACGTAGCAATCTTGAAAGATTATGGTAAAGATGTGACTATTCCTTGTCCTGAAGGATATAATAAGGATGAATTTGCTTGTGCTTGTGCCAGTCATGTTTGTATCACGCCTAAAGAACCGGATCGTGTATGGTCTAAAGACATGATGATAACTTATGGAAAACTTCCTAATAATAAATACATGATTAATTGGCCGATAGAAGGCAATGATTATTATGTAAACTTGATTGAAATGACCCGTGAGGAACGTGAAGAAGCCTTGAAATATGCAAAACATTATACGATGTGTTTCGTTTATTTTCTGCAACATGAATTAGGTTTTAATACATTGGGCTTGGCTGACGATGAATATCCTACAGCCGACAAATTGCCATTTATTCCTTACCATAGAGAGTCTAGGAGAATCCATGGGCTAGTACGTTTTGATTTAAATCATGCTTGTGAACCGTTCAGGCAGTCTCAACCTCTTTATCGTACTTGTATTGCCGTGGGGAATTATCCTGTGGACCATCATCATACGCGTTATCATGGATATGAAGAGTTGCCTAATCTTTATTTTCATCCGATACCGTCATACGGTTTACCTTTAGGAACTTTGATTCCGAAAGATGTTGAAGGATTGATTGTTGCTGAAAAATCAATATCTGTTTCTAATATAATTAATGGTACCACTCGTTTGCAGCCGATGGTTATGCAGATCGGGCAGGCAGCGGGAGCATTGGCAGCTCTTGCGGTGAAAGAAGGTAAAAACATAAGAGAAGTATCTGTTCGGGAAGTACAAAATGCGATTTTGGATGGAAAAGGATATTTATTGCCTTATTTAGATGTTGAGTTAGATCACCCAATGTTTAAGTCACTACAACGTATCGGCTCTACAGGTATATTAAAAGGTATAGGTAAAAGTGTTGACTGGTCAAATCAAATGTGGTTCAGAGCGGATACATTATTATTGGCAAATGAGTTGAAAGGATTGGGTGATGTTTATCCTTTTGTCAATAAGCAAGTATTCGAAGGTAATAATACCATATCAATTCAGAAAGCTACAGAGCTAATAGGAGAGATTGCAGAAAAAGAAGGTATTGAGATGAAAGAGGGTAGGGTAGAAGAGATATGGAATGAATTTGAATTGAAGGACTTTGATATGAATCGAGACATCCTACGAAGTGAAATGGCAATTTTGATTGATCAGATATTAGATCCTTTCAATAATAAAAAAGTAGATATTACAGGACAATATATTCAATAGGTAATAATAATATAAGTGTTAACTGCTGTTTTAATTAAACTAATATGAAAACATTAGATCGAAGAGACTTTCTAAAAAAAGCCACATTGGCTGGCGCGTCAGCCTTGACTGTACCAACTTTGTTTGAATCTTGTACTTCAAAAGCTAGTGCCAGTACAGTAGTGGCAACTGATGGTTTGGAAAGTAAACTCATTGTTCCTAAAAACAATGGCTTAAAAATTACCGGAACTTTTTTGGATGAAATATCACATGATATTCCACATCAGAACTGGGGTGAGAAAGAATGGGACTTGGATTTTCAGCACATGAAAAATATAGGAATTGATACAGTAATAATGATCCGTTCTGGTTATCGTAAGTTTGTCACTTTTCCTTCTCCTTATTTATTGAAGAAAGGTTGTTATATGCCTTCCGTTGACTTGGTGGATATGTTTTTACGTTTAGCTGAAAAGTATGGAATGAAATTCTATTTTGGACTATACGATTCGGGTAAATACTGGGACACAGGGGATATGACCTGGGAAGTGGAAGATAACAAATATGTAATTGATGAAGTTTGGGAAAATTATGGTTCCAAGTATAAAAGTTTTGGAGGATGGTATATCAGTGGTGAAATAAGCCGGGCAACGAAAGGGGCGATTGGTGCTTTCCATGCATTAGGAAAACAATGTAAGGATATATCTAATGGATTACCGACTTTTATATCGCCTTGGATTGATGGCAAAAAAGCGATCATGGGAACGACAAAAATGACTAAAGAAGATGCCGTTTCTGTACAACAACACGAAAAAGAATGGGATGAAATTTTTGATGGAATTCATGATGTGGTAGATGCATGTGCATTTCAAGATGGGCATATTGATTATGACGAATTGGATGCGTTCTTTTCTGTCAATAAAAAATTAGCAGACAAGTATGGTATGCAATGTTGGACAAATGCCGAATCTTTTGACCGTGATATGCCAATTCGTTTTCTACCCATTAAGTTTGATAAACTTCGGATGAAGTTGGAAGCAGCTAAACGTGCCGGATATGATAAGGCTATTACTTTTGAATTTTCTCATTTTATGAGTCCGCAATCAGCCTATCTACAAGCTGGTCATTTATATGACAGATATAAAGAATATTTTGAAATAAAATAAATGTTATGAAGTCTACAATCAATTTTGGTTATCTTATATTCCTTTCTGTTGTGGCAGCATTGGGAGGCTTCTTGTTCGGATATGATACCGCAGTTATATCGGGAACAATTGCCCAAGTGACTCAACTTTTTCAATTAGATGCACTACAACAGGGATGGTATGTAGGATGTGCTTTAGTAGGCTCTATCGTAGGTGTTCTTTTTGCTGGAATCTTAAGCGATAAGTTAGGAAGAAAACTTACGATGGTTATTTCAGCTGTGTTGTTTTCCACATCAGCTCTAGGATGTGCTCTATCAGCCGATTTTGCCCAATTGGTAGTTTATCGGATTATAGGTGGAGTAGGAATAGGGGTTGTGTCCATTGTTTCTCCTCTTTATATATCAGAACTAGCTGTAGCGCAGTATAGAGGACGTTTGGTGTCATTGTATCAGTTGGCTGTAACAGTTGGTTTTTTGGGAGCTTATTTAGTTAACTATCAATTATTGGCATGGGCGGAGAGTGGTACGCAATTAAGTGTGGATTGGTTGAATAAAATATTTATAACTGAAGTATGGAGAGGTATGTTGGGTATGGAAACATTGCCGGCAATCTTATTCTTCATTATCATATTTTTTATTCCGGAAAGTCCCCGCTGGTTAATCGTACGTGGAAAGGAATTGAAAGCTGTAAATATATTAGAGAAAATATATAATTCGATTACAGAAGCGAAAAGTCAATTAAATGAAACGAAATCTGTGCTGACCTCTGAAACAAAATCGGAATGGTCTTTATTGATGAAGCCTGGAATTTTCAAAGCTGTTATTATCGGTGTGTGTATTGCGATTTTAGGACAGTTTATGGGTGTGAACGCAGTACTTTATTATGGCCCTTCTATCTTTGAAAACGCAGGACTTTCAGGAGGAGATTCTCTTTTTTACCAAGTTCTGGTAGGACTAGTCAATACTTTGACCACGGTTCTGGCTCTTGTCATCATCGATAAGGTGGGCCGCA
>PPYF01029114.1_pt1 | contig 12851 bp, 9 predicted proteins | sample 1559871 | NCBI WGS metagenome assembly PPYF01 (sample SAMN08240021, study PRJNA423297) | Human gut metagenome, whole genome shotgun sequencing project. | reverse complement strand
CTTAGCAGGAGGAAAAATCATGAATTTAAAAAGTCAGGAAATGCGTAAATTAGCGCCGGAATTAGACCCATTAAGAATCGGAACAGGATGGAAAAAGGAAGATCTTGGGAAACCGCAGATTATGGTTGAAAGCACTTATGGTGACAGTCATCCGGGAAGCGGACATTTAAATATATTGGTAGAAGAAGTCAGAAAAGGTGTTGCAGAAGCCGGAGGCTTTGGAGCGCGTTACTTCTGTACTGATATCTGCGACGGGGAAAGTCAGGGAACAGATGGAATTAATTACAGTCTGGCAAGCCGGGAAATGATTGCAAATATGATAGAGATTCATGCCAATGCGACTCCATTTGATGCAGGTGTCTATCTTTCCAGCTGTGATAAAGGAATGCCGGGAAATCTGATTGGGCTGGCAAGAGTCAATATTCCAGCCGTTGTTGTTCCTGGTGGAACAATGAATGCCGGACCAGAGATGCTTACTCTTGAACAGCTTGGCATGTACAGCGCGAAATATGAGAGAGGCGAAATTGATGAGGCAAAGCTGGACTGGGCTAAATGTAATGCATGTCCAAGCTGTGGAGCATGCTCTTTTATCGGAACTGCATCAACCATGCAGATTATGGCAGAAGCGTTAGGACTTGCACTTCCGGGAAGCGCATTAATGCCGGCAGCCAGCCCGGATCTTCTGGCATATGCAAGAGAGGCCGGAAGACAGGCGGTGAAATTGGCGCAGACAGAGAATATGCGTCCAAGTGATATTGTGACAATGAAAAGTTTTGAAAATGCAATTCTGGTTCACGCAGCAATTTCAGGAAGTACAAACTGTCTTCTCCATATTCCGGCAATCGCACATGAGTTTGGAATGGAAATTACAGGAGATACTTTTGACCGCCTTCACAGAAATGCAAGATATCTGTTAGATGTTCGTCCAGCTGGAAGATGGCCCGCAGAATGCTTCTATTATGCAGGAGGAGTTCCGGCCATCATGGAAGAAATTAAAGAACATCTGCATCTTGATGTAATGACGGTAACAGGAAAGACTCTTGGTGAAAATCTTGATGATCTGAAAAAGAACGGATTTTATAAGAAATGTGATAAATGGCTGCAGGAATTTAATCAGAGATATGGTATTAAAATTTCAAAAGAAGATATTATCCGTCCATATGACAAAGCCATTGGAACAGATGGAAGTATTGCAGTATTAAGAGGTAATCTTGCGCCTGAAGGTGCTGTTATCAAACATACGGCGTGTCCGAAAGAAATGTTCAAGTCGGTTCTTCGTGCGAGACCATTTGACAGTGAGGAAGAATGTCTGGATGCGGTTCTTAAACATAAAGTTCAGAAAGGTGATGCTGTCTTTATCCGTTATGAAGGACCAAAAGGAAGCGGAATGCCGGAAATGTTTTATACATCTGAGGCAATCAGCAGTGATAAAGAATTAGGAAAAAGTATCGCTCTGATCACAGATGGAAGATTCTCAGGAGCTTCAACAGGTCCGGTGATCGGACATTGCAGCCCTGAGGCAGTAGATGGCGGTCCCATCGCTCTGGTAGAAGAAGGCGATCTGATTGAAATTGATGTAATGGAGCGAAAACTGAATATCATTGGAATTGCCGGAGAGCGCAAAACAGCAGAAGAGATTGATGAGATACTAAAAGAAAGACGCAAAAACTGGAGACCAAGAGAGCCGAAATATAGAAAAGGGGTTTTGAGATTATTCAGCCAGCATGCGGCAAGTCCGATGAAGGGTGCATATCTGGAATATTGATCAAATGGGATATGAGAAAAGGAATTGATTATGTATCAGGAAGAAAATAGAAAACAAAAATTTATAACAATGGGTGAAATTATGCTGCGTCTGACTCCTCCTGACTGTGAAAAAATCCGGACGGCAGATTGTTTTGAAGCGAGATATGGAGGAAGTGAGGCGAATGTGGCATTGTCTCTGGCAAATCTTGGGATAGACAGCTCATACTTTACGGTTGTACCGGATAATAGCCTTGGAAAAAGTGCGATAAGAATGATGAAAAGTAATGATGTTGACTGTACACCTGTAATTTTCAGTACATCTGAAGAAACTCCGACACATAGATTAGGAACATATTATCTGGAGACTGGATATGGGATTCGTCCAAGTAAGGTCATTTATGACAGAAAACACAGTGCTTTTGATGAGTATGATTTTACTAAGGTCGATCTGGAAAAATTACTGGATGGCTATACCTGGCTGCATTTAAGTGGGATTACCCCTGCTTTGGGAGAGCGTTGCAGAAAAATGATCATGGACTGTCTGAAAATTGCAAAAAAGAATGGAATCACCGTCAGCTTTGATGGGAATTTCAGAAGTACATTATGGAGCTGGGAAGAGGCAAGAGAATTCTGTACAGCGTGTCTTCCGTATGTCGATGTTTTGATGGGAATAGAACCATATCACTTATGGAAAGACGAAAATAATTACAGTGCAGGAGACGTGAAGGATGATATCCCATTTCAGCCAGATTTAGAACAGCAAGAGGTAGTCTTCAATGCATTTGTTAAAAGATATCCGAATCTGAAATGTATTGCCAGACATGTACGATATTCTCCAAGCTGTAGTGAAAACAGTCTGAAAGCATACCTGTGGTATGAGGGAAAGACTTATGAGAGCAGAAAACTGACATTTAATATTCTGGATCGTGTTGGCGGTGGTGATGCGTTTGTAAGTGGAGTTATTTACGCACTTATGCAGAAATTTACTCCGGAAGATACCGTAAATTTCGGAGTGGCCAGCAGTGCAATCAAGCATACACTTCATGGAGATGGAAACATTACCGATGATGTTTCACTGATCCGTCATGTGATGCAGATGAATTTTGATATTAAAAGATAAAGGGGCAGAGATTATGAAAACAATAGAAGAACAGTTTCAGAAATTAGGAGTAGTGCCGGTTGTTGTTCTGGAAGATAAAAAAGATGCGATTCCTTTAGCAAAGGCTTTGTCTGAGGGTGGACTTCCATGTGCGGAAGTAACATTCCGTACAGACGCAGCGGCAGAAAGTATTCGTCTGATATCAGAAACATATCCGGATATGCTGGTAGGAGCGGGAACTGTACTGACTACAGAACAGGTAGATCTTGCAGTGAAATCTGGTGCAAAATTTATTGTAAGTCCAGGGTTTGACCCGGAAATCGTGGATTATTGTCTGAAAAAAAACATTCCGGTATTTCCTGGATGTATTTCCCCCTCAGAGGTTGCCCAGGCTGTAAAAAGAGGATTGAAAGTGGTTAAATTTTTTCCGGCAGAACAGGCTGGCGGAATTGCCATGATAAACGGAAGCTGGATGGTAAAAGGAGATATGATCAGAAACGGTGAATTTGATCAGATTCAGGTTATGGTAAAAGAAGCAAAGAAATTAGCGGATGAGATTCGCTTTAACTGAAAGAGAATATAGTTCAGGATATGAGATTTTTCCTGTGGGTAATGTAACTGAAAAAACTGTTAGTACATAGTCTACTAGCAGTTTTTTTGTTGTAGGTAAATTTCTGTGGGAATTTAAACTATAACGTTACTGTTTACTATGCTCTCAGTAACACTATAAGTTTCTTTGTGCTATGATGAAACTATATATATCTATTTCGGTATAAATTATGTTATAATTTATTAGTCTTTTGGAAAGAGACAATTTTATAAATTGATATAAATAAATGTTGATGCATAGATAACTTATAATCTACAGATTGTTATACAATATTTAAAAGGAATGATACAAATAATGAAAAATTATCTGGAACGTTTTGTGGGTAATCCTCATAGCTTTCAAAGGAAAATTATAACAATTTATCTGGTACTGACAATAATACCTATGCTTTTGATTGCATTGATAATTACCGGAGTATATTATCAGAGGATTTTGGACAGTGCATATAATATATTGAATGAAAACGCACAACAGCATGAAATCATTGTGCAGGAAAGAATGGAGAATTATGAAAATGTAATGTATGAACTGGTTGCAGATTCAGAATTTATTAATCTTGCTAAAATGTATAATATCAGCGATTCCGTTGATGAGTTGAAAATCAAGAAAATTTTAAGTAGTGGTATTAATACATATGACCAGATCAGAGCAGCCGTATTTCTTTCTGACAGTGGAAAATATGTGAGTTATTCTCGATGGTATGGAAGTCAGTATGACAGTATTTGGTCAGAATCTAAGAAAAGAACGGAAATCTATGATGAAGTGAATAAAAATCAGGCATTAACATTTATTGCTACTGTAAATATAGGTATTGAAGAAGTAAGAGATGACCAGGCGATTCTTATGGGATTTCCTGTACGTGATCTTAGAACACAGGAACAGAGCGGAGTTCTGATTATTGCACTGGATGATAATTGCCTGTTGTTCAATAGTGAAAGTGAGAGTTCTGTAAAAGGGGTAGAAACGGTTATTATAGATGATTATAATAAAATTATTGCCGGAACAAAGGATAAATTTATTAATATAAGTCTGGATTCTTATCTGGGGGGGATTTATAAAAATGTTTCTACATTGGAAATACGGAAATATCCGATTCAGTCTACTCAGTGGTCAATTGTACATATTATTGACAGAGCAATTTACAGGGAAGATATTTATCATACTTTATGGGCGGTAATAATAATTGTTGTAATCGTAGTAGTAATAGTTTGTGCACTCGTATGGGGAATTTTTGGAAGGTACATTGGAAATATCCAGAAAATTTCACAGGGATTGCGAAATTATGAGGGAAAACAAACGGAAGAACTTAAAGTAGATGTTAATAAAGAAGATGAGTTGTATACGATTGTACGTCAGTTTAACAAAATGACAGTACGTATTAACCATCTGGTAGAGACGCTTGAAAAGAAAAACATAGAGATTCAGGAAGCGGCAATCAGTCAAAAACATGCAGAAATTAAAGCATTAGAAGCACAGATTAATCCGCATTTTCTTTTTAATACATTGGATTCTATTAATTGGCGTGCCATTGAAAATGATGAAGAAGAAATTAGTGATATGCTGGCAACATTAGGGAGTCTTTTAAGATACAGTGTGTCAAACATTGAAAGTATGGTTTGTCTGGAGGCAGAAATAAGCTGGCTTAAAAAATATGTATTTCTTCAAAGAGATCGTTTTCAGAATTCTTTTGATTGTGTTTATGATGTAACAGAAGATGCAATGGGGTTTCCTGTATATAAAATGCTTTTGCAGCCTATAATTGAAAATACGATTCTTCACGCATTTGAAAATGTAAAAGAAGGTGGAATGATTAATATAGAAGCCTGCGTCAGAAAGGATGGAAAGCTCGAGATTCACATCAGAGATAATGGATGCGGGATGGACACATTAACATTAGAACGGATTCGAAAAGAAATTGGGGAAAATGGAGCACTTAATAGTGAAAGTATTGGTATTAGTAATGTAATTCACAGACTTCGTATTTACTATCAGGAAGAAGCTGATATTATGGTCAAAAGTAAACTTGGAAGTGGAACAGAATTTATTCTTGTTATTCCAAGAAAAGATCCGGGGATTATTGTAGTATAGGAGAAGGGCAAATTATGAAGAAAATAATTATTGTAGAAGATGAGTTTCGTATCAGAAACGGCTTATCCACTCTGATTAATAAACTGGATATGGGATGTAAAGTCATAGGAGAAGCAGAAAATGGTTTTGAAGGATTAAAAATGATCAGTGATATGGAGCCTGAGGTGGTCATTACAGATATAAAAATGCCGAAAATGGATGGATTATCTATGATACGTCAGGCAAAAGAAATGGGAGCATCCTGTGACTTTGTGATATTGAGTGGTTATGCAGAATTTGAGTATGCACAGCAGGGAATCCAATTAGGAGTAATGGATTATCTGCTGAAGCCGGCATCTGTTTCAGACGTGAAAGAATTGCTGAACAAATTAAATGAGGAAAAAGAAATAACACAGGGACTGGACAGAGAAAACTGTTCGGATATTGTTAGAGAAATGATTAATGTGATAGAAGAGTCATATGGAATGAAACTGCAGTTGGATGCCATAGCTGAAAAGTTTCATATGACTCCGGAGTACCTTGGAAATCTTTTTGCAAAAGAAACCGGAATTACTTTTTCAAATTATCTGCGACAGGTAAGAATGGAGAAAGCAAAAGAACTTTTGACTGGTACCGATATGAAGATATATGAAGTTGCCTGTGCTGTGGGATACCCGGATCAAAAATACTTCTCTAAAGTATTCAAAGAATATGCAGGGGTATCTGCTAAACAGTTTGCATTGAAAACTGTAAAATAATTACACTTTTTTTAGAAAAATAGAATTTTTTTTAGTGCTTCTGACTGCTATACTACAGTTACAAACAAAGAGAACAGAACATTATTTAAGGAGGGTAACAAATGAAAAAAAGAATTGCAGTAGTTGCAATCGCAGCGCTTATGGCAGGCAGTCTGACAAATGTAGGAGCGGTATCGGCAGCGGAGCCTACAGAGATTACTTTCTGGCATTATATGTCAGAAGACAAAGAAGGTAAGTTCGTAAATGAAGCAATTGAGGAATTCAATAATTCTCAGGATGAAGTTCATGTAACGGCACAGTATCTTCCAAGAGAAGAACTGATGAAACAGTACACCATAGGTGTAGTTTCCGGAGAGCTTCCAGATTGTGGAATGGTAGATAACCCGGATCATGCTTCTTATGCGTCCATGGGAGTATTTGAGGATATTACGGATCTGTACAATTCATGGGATGAAGCAGATTTTATGGAAGGATCCATTAACTCCTGTTATTATGACGATAAACTTTATGGATTACCTTGGGGAAATAACTGTCTGGGACTTTTCTATAATAAATCTATGTTGGAAGAGGCAGGAGTAGAAGTACCTACAACATGGTCAGAGTTAGAGGCGGCATGTGAAAAACTGACAACAGATACTTGTAAAGGTCTTGCAATTTCTGCAATTGGAAATGAAGAGGGAACTTTCCAGTATATGCCATGGCTTCTTTCAGCAGGTGGAAGCGTGGATAATCTTACAAGTGATGAGTCCAAAGAATCTATGACTTACCTGAAAGACTTAATGGATAAAGGATATATCAGCAAAGAATGTATTAACTGGACACAGGCAGATGCAGAGAAACAGTTTGCATCAGGACAGGCAGCTATGATGATTAACGGACCGTGGCAGTTCTCAGGACTTTCTGATGATGCTCCGGATCTGGAATATGGAGTGGCTAAAGTTCCGAAAGCAGATGATGGAGATTATGCTTCTGTACTTGGTGGAGAGAACGTAGCTATCTGTAAAGGCGCTAATGTAGAAGCAAGCTGGAAATTCCTTACATGGATTACCAGTAAAGAAGAGTCGGCAAAAATCTGTGAGGCGATTGGACGTTATTCACCAAGAGCGGATGTAGATGTACAGGAAATGTACAAAGATGATCCATTAAATGCTACTTTTGCCGAGATTCTTCCTACTGCAGAATCCAGAGGTCCTTCACCTGTATGGCCAGAAATCTCTGAAGCTATCTATTCAGCAGAACAGGAAGTACTTTCTGGTCAGAAAGATGTAGATACAGCTATGAGCGATGCCCAGGCAAAAATTGATGCTCTTGATAAATAAACAAATAAATTAATAAAAAATCAGAGAATCCCATCGCATTTACAATATTAATTGTGATGTGATGGGATTTTTATGCTCAAAATTGTAAAAAGGAGGAGCCAGATGAACAGTAAGAGCGAAAAAAGGGAGAGACGGATAGGTTATTTTTTTATTCTTCCTGCAGTTATTTATATGCTGATCTTTATAGGATATCCTATTGTATATAACTGGATTATCAGTTTACAGGATGTAACGGCGACGACACTGGCAAGTGCGGCAAGAGATTTTGTAGGGCTTGATAATTTTAAGGCGATTTTTTCGGATGTAACATTCCGTAAATCAGTGCTTCATACATTTGTATATACAATCGGATGTCTGGTAATCCAGTTTTCATTGGGATTTCTGCTGGCAATGTTTTTTGTAAAAAAATTCACATTAGCAAAACCAATAAGAGGGTTTATCGTTATCAGTTGGATGCTTCCGGTTACGGTTACTGCACTTGTGTTTAAGTTCATGTTTGGAGAAAGCAGTGGAATTATTAACACTATTTTAATGAACCTTCACCTTATTAAAAGTCCGATAGGATGGCTGTTAAAAGGTAATACAGCAATGGTGGTTCTGATCATTGCCAATTCATGGGTTGGTATTCCGTTTAATATGCTGCTCCTTACAACTGGATTAAATAATATTCCAGGTGATGTTTATGAGGCTGCATCAATTGATGGAGCAACATCAGTACAGAAATTCTTTAAAATCACGATTCCTCTTTTAAAACCAACAATTATGTCAGTACTGATTCTGGGATTCGTACTTACCTTCAAAGTATTTGACTTGGTATATGTTATGACTGGAGGCGGACCGGTAGATGCGACAGAAGTATTATCCACATATTCCTACAAACTGTCTTTCCAGACATTCCATTTCGGAGAAGGTGCAGCTGCAGCAAATGTATTGTTTATCTGCCTGTTTATTGTTGCATTGATATATTTAAAAACTATTTCAAAAGACGAAACTATATAAACAGAAGAAAGGAGCTCATTATGAGAAAAATACATTTAAGAGATAAGCAGAAAAATATTCTTCTGAGTATTCTGGCTGTAATTATTGCATGCATATTTTTATTTCCATTATATTGGATCATAGTCAATTCTTTTAAGATTGACAGTGAGATCTTTTCAAGTGTACCTACACTTTGGCCGAAGAAATTCACAATTACGGCATATAAAGACCTGATTGGAAATCTTAGTGTTACATTAAAAAACTCTGTCATCATTGCATTAGGCTCTATGATTCTGTCTTTAGTATTATCAGTACCTGCAGCTTATGGGCTAGCAAGATATAAAGTAAAAGGAATGAAACTTTTCGTACTTGTTTTTCTGGTAACACAGATGCTTCCTGCATCACTTGTATTGACACCACTGTTTTTGATTTTTTCAAAACTGGGACTGCTGAATTCTTATTTAGCTCCAATTTTATCTACAGCTACTATTTCTATTCCGTTTGTAGTTTTGATGTTAAGGCCAGGTTTCCTGAGTATGCCTAAGGAACTGGAGGATGCAGCTAAAATTGATGGTTGTACCTCTCTTGGAGTATTTTTCAGAATATGTATTCCGATTAGCAAACCTACAGTTATTACGGCAGCATGTTTCAGCTTTGTATTTGGATGGAATGATTTGGTTTACTCAATGACATTTAATACAAAAGATACAATGAGACCTATGACATCAGCAATTTATACATACATGAACCAGTATGGAACTAAATGGAACAGTATTATGGCTTATGGCGTACTCTTGATTCTGCCATGCTGTATTATATTCCTGACTATGCAGAAACATATTGTAGAAGGTATGACAAGCGGATCCGTAAAGGGTTGATAAACTAATCTAGGAGGAAAAATAATGGACGTGTTTAGAACTGAAAATAATTGCCTGAAATTTCATTATGATGCAGAGGAACTTTGGATTCAGCCATGGGGAGCGAACAGCTTCCGTATCCGTGCAACTAAACTGGCAGAAATGCCAAAGGAAAACTGGGCATTAGAAATGCCGGTAGAGGATATTGTTCCGAAGATTCAGATTGAAGAAAAAAGAGCTTCTATTATTAATGGAAAAATAAAAGCCGTGATTTCTTCTTATGGAAAATTGACTATTTACAATTCAAAAGATGAAATTCTTTTAGATGAATATCTTAGAAATCGTCTTGATGTGTTTGCTGATTATTGTAGCGCTTTGGATATTGAAGCAAGAGAGTTTAAGCCAATTCTTGGTGGAGACTATCATCTTTCTATGAGATTTGTATCTAATCCGGAAGAGAAAATTTATGGAATGGGTCAATATCAGCAGCCATATCTGAATCTGAAAGGAACAGATCTGGAATTGGCACAGAGAAATTCTCAGGCAAGTGTTCCATTTGCTGTTTCTTCTCTGGGATATGGATTTCTATGGAATAATCCTGGTGTAGGACGAGTAATGTTTGGAAAGAATATTACAACTTGGGAGGCATATTCTACAAAAGTTCTGGATTACTGGATTACAGCAGGTGATTCACCGGCAGAAATTGAAGAGGCATATGCATCGGTAACAGGAACTGTACCTATGATGCCAGATTATGCTATGGGATTCTGGCAGTGCAAACTTCGTTATCAGACTCAGGATGAACTTCTTAATGTAGCAAGAGAGTACAAGAAAAGAGGCCTTCCTATCTCTGTTATTGTTATTGACTATTTTCATTGGCCATTACAGGGCGACTGGAAATTTGATGAAAAATATTGGCCAGATCCGGATGCGATGATTCAGGAATTAAAAGAAATGGGAATTGAGCTTATGGTATCTATCTGGCCGACAGTAGATTATAGAAGCGAGAATTTCCAGGAGATGAAAGAAAAAGGATATCTGATTCGTACAGATAGAGGTTTTCGTATTGTTATGGATTTCCAGGGAAATACGGTACATTATGATGCTACCAATCCGGCCGCAAGAGAATATGTATGGCAGAAAGCGAAAAAGAATTATTATGATAAAGGGATAAAAGTATTCTGGCTTGATGAAGCAGAACCAGAATATAGTGTATATGATTTTGATAATTATCGTTATCATATGGGACCAAATGTACAGGTTGGAAATATTTATCCGGCATTATATGCAAAAACATTTTTTGACGGAATGAAAGCAGAGGGACAGGAAAATATTATTAACCTGTTGAGATGTGCGTGGGCTGGTTCTCAAAAGTATGGAGCACTGGTATGGTCCGGAGACATTCATTCTAGTTTTTCAAGTCTGAGAAATCAGTTAGCAGCAGGACTAAATATGGGTCTTGCCGGAATTCCGTGGTGGACTACAGATATTGGCGGATTCCATGGTGGTGATCCAAAAGATCCAAAATTTCAGGAACTTCTGGTAAGGTGGTTTGAATATGGAACTTTCTGTCCGGTTATGAGACTTCATGGCTATCGTGAACCTCTAAAGGAGCCTATGGGAAAGGAAGGTGGGGCAGCCTGTGTTTCCGGAGCTGATAATGAGGTATGGTCTTTTGGTGAAGAGGCATATGAAATCTGTAAGAAGTATCTGGCATTACGTGAAAGTATGAAACCATATATTACAGAATTAATGGAGGCAGCGCATGAGAAAGGCACTCCGGTTATGAGACCTTTGTTCTATGATTTTCCAAAAGATTCAAAATGCTGGGAGATAGAAGATCAGTATATGTTTGGCCCAGATGTTCTGGTAGCACCGGTTACTTATGCTGATATGAGAAAACGTACCATATATCTTCCAGAGGGCTCTCAGTGGACAAATTTTGATACAGAAGAAATTTATGAAGGTGGACAGGTAATAGAAGTTGATGCTCCTCTTTCACAGATTCCGGTATTTACGCGAAATGGAAGAAAATTAAAATAATACAGATAAATTTAAGAAACCATGAGCACTGATTGCTTGTGGTTTCTTTTGTGTATTACTGAATATATCACCAAGAAGATAAGTGTTTTCGAATGTTTTTACAAAAAGCAGGATAAGTCTTTATTCAAGATGATTATACATGCTATAATATCCAACAGAAAAGATAAAAAGTTAGTAGACTAAAGCGATTATAGTTTAGGGCGTGTTAGACAAATCATTTCTGCAATTTGCACGCTTTAGGGAGAAAAACATGAATCTTGAATATATTTGCGAACAGATGGTGCGTATTCTGCATGGCAATATTACCTGTATCAGTAAATCAGGTGCAATAGAAGCCTGTTATGGGGACATGGCGGTGCAGTACAATCCTTTATTTACAAATTCGGAATTTCTATCTGCTGTTCATAATCGTGAAAAAAAAGATTACCCAGATCTTTTCTATGAGAAGGATACGATTCTTTATGGTGTTATTCCATTAGAAAGTGGTGAGATTCAAAACGAGACAAATAATGAATCGAAAAGTGGAAGCCGTTTGGATGAAAAAAAGCATTTTGCAAAAATTGTGGTTGGTCCTGTCAGCACTGAAAAGCATACAAAAGATTCAGAACATTATCTGATGCAGCATCACCATATCAGTAATGAGACGGGCTTTCGTCTGTCGTTTTGTGAACTTAAAGTGTTTGGCTCAGGAATTCTGATGCTCTATCACATGATAACAGGAAAAGAACTGACGATTAATGATCTCTGGCAGAAGAATGGAATTCGGGAAACAGATATTATAGAGGTGAAAGGGCAGATTTCCAGTGTTATTTTCGAGCATCAGGAGCAGGATCTTCCGCATAATCCTTATGATCAGGAATTGCGTGAATTGGATAGTATCCGTCATGGAGATGTGGAAATGCTTAACCGTAGTCTGGCTGAAACTTATCGTGGAGAAGTAGGACAGCTTGCCAAAAATCAAGTCCGCCAGGCGAAGAATATTGCCATCTGTGTTATCGCACTTGCATCTCGTGCAGCCATCAGCGGGGGAATGATTCCGGAAGAGGCTTTTTCCATGGTGGATGGTTACATTATGAAGATCGAGGATATGAATAATGCAGTAAAAATCGATTCCATGATGCGTCAGGCAGAATACGAATTTGCAGAATGTGTGGCGGAAATTCATAAGAATCAGCAGAAAAATGAGCTGGTTGAGCGGACAAAGAATTATATTTATCAGAATCTCCACAGTGATATCGTTATAGGAGAGATCGGACAGAAAATAGGGGTAAATACAAGCTATTTATCGGATCTTTTTCAGTCGGTCATTTTTTGCGGACAGTTCATACATGCTATCCTTTTCTGTTCTCTGCTCCTGCGTTTGCTCTCGTTTGA
>PPYF01470329.1_pt1 | contig 12852 bp, 5 predicted proteins | sample 1559871 | NCBI WGS metagenome assembly PPYF01 (sample SAMN08240021, study PRJNA423297) | Human gut metagenome, whole genome shotgun sequencing project. | reverse complement strand
TTCCGTCCAATGTGTAAGTCGTTCCATGAATCTGATCTACCCCATAGATGCAGGGAATACCGATCTCCTTCATCGATTTTTCCTGTATCTGTTTGATAGCTTCCGCCCACTTCTCCTTTTTTTGTGCTACCCCTAAAGGAACATTCAACAGGGAGCCTACTTTATATTTGCCGATAACAGTGTCGAGCATTGCCTCGCTAAGACAGAACCCCTTTTTGCGACTGGTTTCAAGATCAGAAACCACATCAATGGTGATTTCACACATCTGACCGATCTTTTGTTCAAGAGTCATTTTCTGAAGCCATTCCCGGATGTTAGCTTCAATAGCCGGATCAGCTGGGATGGCAGGAGAGGTTGTCTGTGCGTAGGGCGCAAGACAAGTACCGGCAAAGGCTGATACTAATACCATTTTCTTAATGCTTTTCATGAGTTGATATTTTTAGAGTAAGACTTAAATTCTATTACAAATGTAGGAAGATTTGCAATCACCCGAAAGGGCGAAATGCAATTGAATACAAATCATGCCCCAATAAGATACATTCTGTGCGTATGAGTAAAACATTTGGCAGACCGGGTGTGAACGAAATACCGTATTGCTCTGGTGAAAAACATCTACTTTTGTACTGTCGGCTGACAGAAGATGTTTAACTTTTAAATTATATAATATGCGAAACGCTTTATTTTTTATTTCCATCTTACTTTGTTCCGTATGCGAGGTATCGGCACAGGGTTACAATAACCCTGTAATCTCCGGTTTCCATCCTGATCCGAGTGTTTGTAAGGCAGGGGATGATTATTACCTGGTCAACAGCAGTTTTCAATATTTTCCCGGAGTGCCTTTGTTTCACAGTAAAGACCTTGTGCATTGGGAGCAGATAGGAAACTGTCTGACCCGTCCGTCCCAACTCAATCTGGCTGATGCCAATTCGGGAAGCGGTATTTTTGCTCCTACCATCCGCTACAACGATGGAATATTCTATATGATTACTACCAACGGCTGGTACTATCTGCTGATTTCGGAGGGCGGTACGGAATTGGGACATAAAGTAACCATTGCCCGCAGCCGTTACATAGATGGCCCTTATCAGGGAAATCCGGCAAATCCTATTCTGACTCATGCCAACGAGTCGGGACAATCCAGTCCGATTCAGGGAACCGGACATGCCGACCTGGTGGAAGGTACTGATGGTTCCTGGTGGATGGTTTGTCTGGCGTACAGAGTGATGCCGGGTATGCATCATACGTTAGGTCGTGAAACTTATCTGGCTCCGGTGCGGTGGGATAAGGACGCTTGGCCTGTAGTCAATGGTAACGGAACCATTTCTTTGAAGATGGACGTGCCTACCCTGCTTCAACAGGAAATGAAAGGCAGACCGGAACGAATAGACTTTAAAGAAGGACGACTTTCTCCCGAATGGATTCATCTGCAGAATCCCGAAGCAAAGAATTATACGTTTACCAAAGATGGAAAACTTCGTTTGATAGCGACTCCCGTTACGTTAAGTGACTGGAAAAGCCCTACCTTTGTCGCTTTGCGGCAAGAGCATTTTGATATGGAAGCATCCGTTCCGGTAGTCTTGCAGAAAGCCGGAGCGAATGATGAAGCGGGAATTTCCGTCTTTATGGAGTTTCATTCTCACTACGATTTATTTGTCCGCCAGGATAAAGATCGGAAACGTTCTGTTGGCTTGCGATATAAACTAGGAGAGATTACCCATTGTGCCAAAGAAGTTTCTCTGCCGGCGGATGGTGAAGTGGAATTAGTGGTGAAGTCGGATATCAATTACTATTATTTCGGTTATAAAGTGAATGGAATATATTATGATCTGGGTAAGATGAACACGCGTTATCTAAGTACTGAAACAGCAGGTGGATTTACCGGAGTCGTCTTGGGACTTTACGCTGTATCGGTTTCTAAGGAATCAAAGATGTATGCTGATTTTGAGTATTTTAAGTATAAAGGGAAATAGGGAGAAAACAAATGAATCCCCTTTATAAAACAAATTCACCCCATCGTTTCCAAAACGCTCCCTATATGAATAACATTACAGAGGTGAAGTTACATGCCGAATACATAATTTTGTGGTGTAGAAACAAAATATGTTTTGATGAGACGAGGTTAACGATTTTAAATTTAATCTAATAGTATATGAAGAATATGGAAAAACAGTCATTCAATGATGGATTATTTAGTCCATCGGGTATTAAACGAGTCATATTTATGCTGGGGTTATTGACTACCTCTTTTATATCATGTGTTTTAAATTAACTATTAAACAATATACCATGAGTAAACACTTTTCTTTAAAATGCACATTTGTGCATCTCTTTAGCTTTGCGGTAATCATTCTGTTATGTTTGCCGATAATGTCTGTGAAGGCTGTTCCTTCACAAACTTCAACTGTCAGTGGTGTAGTTATCTCGGGCACTGATGAGTTGCCTTTGGTGGGGGTTAGTGTCTTGGTGAAGGAGACAGCCAATGGAACAATCACCGATATGGATGGAAACTTCAAGCTGAATGTGGTGTCCGGACAGACTTTAGTCTTCTCTTATATAGGATACGTTACGCAGGAAATCGTTGTGACGGATCAGAAATCGCTCAATGTAATATTAAAGGAAGATACCGAAATTCTTGATGAAGTAGTGGTGGTGGGTTATGGTGTGCAGAAAAAGAAACTGGTGACCGGTGCAACGGTGCAGGTGAAGGGTGAGAATCTTGCCAAGATGAATACCAATAGCCCTTTGCAGGGGATGCAAGGACAGACACCTGGGGTGAATATCTCTTCCACTTCCGGCCAGCCGGGCTCGGACATGAAAGTCAGTATTCGTGGTCTGGGTACTGTCGGAAATTCTAGTCCACTGTATCTTATTGATGGTGTGGGCGGTGATATTTCCACCTTGAATCCTGCCGATATAGAAAGTATCGATATATTAAAGGATGCAGCTTCGGCAGCTATTTATGGTGCTCAGGCTGCCAATGGTGTAGTGTTGATTACCACAAAATCGGGCAAGGAAGGAAAGGCGCAAATTTCCTTTGATGCCTATTACGGTGTGCAGACAGTGGCCCGGAAGATAAATATGCTGAACGCAAAAGAATACATGACCATTATGGACGAGCAGGCAGTTAATTCTGGAAATACACCTTATGATTGGAGTTCATTTCGGAGTATTTATGATGCTAATGGAAATGTACACGATACGGACTGGATAGACTCGATGTTTAAAGATAATGCCAGAACGCAGAGTTATACATTGGGTATCACCGGAGGTTCGCAGACTTCCACTTATGCCTTATCGTTGGGGTATATGAGTCAGGAAGGAGTAGTGGGCGGTAAGGACGTTTCGAACTATGAACGTTACAACTTCCGCATCAATTCCGAGCATAAGATATTCAAGGATTCGGATTTGCTGAAAGTGGGCGAGCAGGTCAGCTTCGTCTACAAAATGAACAATGGCATTTCAGTATCCGACCAATATAACAATACTTTGCGCGGTGCATTTGCCACTTCGCCGCTTGCTCCAATCTATAGCGATAATAATGCTTATGATTCTTCTTATAACGATACATCGAACTCCGATTGGTATAACGGTGACGGCAATCCTTACGGTTCAATGATGACCAACAGCAACAACGAGAACAAGACGGCCACATTCTCCGGCAATGTATATGCCGAACTGCAACCGGTCAGGAACTTGAAGTTGAGAAGCGTATTCGGAGCAGTGTACGGTTCTTCGGAATACCGTAGTTTCAATCCGCTTTATCAATTCTCAATTTATACTTATAATACGACCCGTACATCAGCCACCCAAAATATGAATCATTCTTTAGGAATGACCTGGACTAATACGGCTGCTTATGACTGGACATGCGGTAAACATGCATTCAATGCTTTAGTCGGAATGGAAGTATATCGCTATTCTGGTACTTATCTGCAGGCCAAAACCGGAGCATTGAGAGAAGGCTTTGACGATTGGGACCATGCCTATGTAGGTAATGGTACAGCTTCGAGCGCCGACGACGGAATGTCTGTCGATGGATATCCGCATGATGAAAGTCGCTCTGTTTCTTACTTTGGACGTTTTGGATGGAACTGGAAGGAAACCTATATGCTGAATGCTACCTTGCGTGCTGATGGCTCATCGAAGTTTGCACGTGGCAACCGTTACGGTGTATTTCCATCTATATCTGCAGGATGGACTCTCTCAAATGAAAAGTTCATGCAGAATACTCAAAATTGGCTTGATTATCTGAAGTTGCGTGCAAGTTGGGGGCAAGTCGGCAATCAGAATATCGATAATTACCAGTATACGGCTCCTATCACCTCTTCCAATACCCATTACATTTTCGGAACAGCCGATGGTGCTCCGGCACAGTCTGGTTACTGGGGTGCATACCCCAGCCGTCTGGCCAATGAGAGCGTAACTTGGGAGACTTCGGAACAGACTAATATAGGTATTGATGCACGTTTCTTAAAAAGCCGTTTGAGTTTGACCGCCGATTTCTATATCAAGACAACCAAAGATTGGCTGGTGGAAGCTCCTATTCTGGCTACGGCAGGAACGGGTGCACCTTTTATCAACGGTGGCAATGTGAAGAATACAGGTGTTGAACTGGCTTTAACCTGGAATGACCGGGCAGGTAAGGACTTCAATTATAATATTGGTGTGAACGGTGCATATAACAAGAATAAGGTAGGGAATATTCCTACTGAAGATGGTATCATTCACGGCAAAATCAATATGTTGTATGATAATACACCGGAGTTCTACCGGGCACAAAACGGTCATGCTATCGGTTACTTTTGGGGATACGAAACTGCCGGTATCTTCCAGAACAAAGAACAGATTGCCAACTGGAATGCCGACGGAAAGCATGGCATCCTGCAGGCCGACGCACAAGCGGGTGACGTTATCTACGTAGACCAGAATCAGGATGGAATTATCGACGATAACGATAAGGTGGATTTGGGCAATGGCACTCCTGATTTTACTTACGGATTCAATGTCGGATTTAACTACAAAAACTTTGATTTCTCATTGGTAGCCTATGGAGCCGCTGGCAATCAGATTGTGCAATCGTACCGTAATCATGCCAATAGCAAGGCTAACTATACGACTGCCATCCTGAATCGCTGGACCGGAGAAGGAACTTCCAACCGGATGCCTCGTGTGACGGACACTAATATCAACTGGCAATTTTCCGACCTCTACCTGCAAGACGGTGACTATCTGCGTATCAGCAACATCACCTTGGGCTACGATTTTGCCAAGCTGATTAAACTCAAAGCTATCAGTCAGGCCCGTTTGTATGTTCAGGTACAGAATGCGTTTACTTTCACCAAATACGATGGTATGGATCCCGAAATAGGTTACGGAACCTCCGACTGGGTATCGGGTATCGACCTGGGGTATTATCCTCGTCCGCGTACATTCCTCGTTGGTGTCAATCTGAAGTTCTAATTTATAACCTTAAAAAAATCAGAGAATATGAATAATATGAAATTATATATAGTGGGAATGGTACTAGCTGTGATGTCACTTACGGCATGTACGGCAGGCTTTTTAGATGTAGAATCAAAGAAAGAATCTACTACCGGCAACTTCTACAGGACGGAGAGTGATGCGTGGCGAGCATTGATAGGTTGTTATGATGGCTGGCAGTGTACTACGTCCAGTCAGGCATGTGCCTTTTATTTTGCTTCGCAAGTCATGGCGGACGAGTGTTTTGCCGGTATGGGAAATACTGACGCCCGTAACTATCAGGTGATAGATCGCTTCGATGCCACTCAGTCTCCTTCCGATATGAACTTGTTGGAAACGGAATGGACTAACTATTATGCGGCAGTGTATCGATGCAATGAACTTCTGGCTCATGAAGGTCAGATATCCTGGACAAGTGACCAGACGAGAAATACTTATATGGGTGAATGTCGTGCCTTACGTGCCTTGTGCTATTTCGATATGGTCCGTCTTTGGGAAAATATTCCCTTATTCACCGAACCTGTGAATGAGAACCGTGCACAAGCCAACCCGGAAGAGGTGTACAATCTTATCTTCAGCGATCTTAAATTTGCTGCGGATAATATTCCGGCAGGCGCATATCCTAAAAGTGCGGCTGCTTCGAACGACGGTCATATAACCAGGTTTGCTGCTGAAGCGCTGTTAGCTCGCGTTTACTTGTTTTATACAGGCTATTACGGTAAAGAACCTCAGGTAGAAGGTGTCACCAAAGCTTCGGTATTGCAGGGACTGGAAGATTTTATCTCTGTAGCAGAAACTGAAGGCTACGGACTGGTTGAAGAATTCAAAAACTTGTGGCCGGCTGCTTCCACTTCATGGAGCCGAAATGCGGCGACAGGTGATTATACACAGACTACGACCTATGCCGGAAAAGGTAATATGGAGGTGGTATTGGCACAGAAATTTAATTATACGCAAGATTATGATGGAAATAATGATGGAAACCGCTGGCTGGTCTACATGGGGATACGTAGTTATCTGAATCATGCACCTTACGGAAGAGGATGGGGAGGATGCACGGTCAATCCTAAAATGTGGACTGTCTATGGTACGGGTGATGCACGTCGTGAAGCTTCTATCATCAATTTGGATAGTGAAGGTATCACCGATGATTCGGAATATGCAAAATCGTATGCCGATCAACGTGAATACACCGGATATACGGTAAAGAAATATACTCCGATGTCGAAATGGGTTAAAGATGAAAAGTCCGGTGCATGGTCGATTGCTGATGAAATTTCTGGTTTAGGCGAAGGCGATTTCCAGATTTCACAATATCAGGATTTCATTGTGATGCGCTATGCTGATGTGTTGTTAATGGCTGCTGAATTAGGAAGTCCGAACGCACAGGCATATTTCAATCAGGTACGCCAGCGTGCTTATACAGTGAATGATGGTGAGGGAAACTTATCGGTTTCAGATGATTATCGGGAAGTTGCGGTCACAAAAGAAAATATAATAAAAGAGCGTATGCTGGAGTTTGCTTTTGAAGGACAGCGTTACTGGGATCTGCTGCGTCAGGGTGTGGATTATGCCGCTTCGCAGATTGCAGGCACTACGTCGGTTGTCAGCGGGGGAAATCCCGAGGATGTAAGCATTACAGCTTCGAATATTATCGGCAAGCGAGGTTTTTCTCAAATTCCGAATAATCAGATTATACTTTCGAATGGCGTTTTGAAACAGAATGTAGGTTGGTATTAAAAAATGGAAGTTATGAATAAGATTGTATCTAAATTATATATAGCATTGCTGGCAACGCTCGTCACATTGTTGTCGGCATGTACTCCCGAAACTTATGAATTGGGAAGTCAGGATATCGTTTCGGATGACCTGGCTGAAGGAATTGCTTTTTCGATCACACATGATGCGGTGAATCCGAATATTGTTTACCTGAAAAGTCTGATGCCTTCAAATTATCAGGTATGTTGGGAACATCCGCAAGGACGGAGTCAGAGTGCGGAAGTTAAGTTGCAGATACCGTTTGAGGGAGAGTATAGCGTGAAGTTCGGTGTACAGACACGAGCCGGAATAGTGTATGGTCCCGCTGCTAAGTTTACCATCGACAGCTTCTGTGCCGAATTTGTGAATGATGCCTTATGGACTTATTTGTCGGGAGGAGTCAACAATGAGAAGGTTTGGATTTTCGATAACGGTTCGTATGGCTTTGCTGCGGGTGAAGTGACTTATGCTGATCCAAGCACGACCGTAGAGTGGAACAACTGGAGTGCCAACTGGGATCCGGGCGTTGGTCATTCGGGAGATGATGCCATTTGGGAGAGTACGATGACTTTCGGTCTGACCGGCGGAGCGAACGTGACAGTTTATAATTCTTCTTCACAGAGCACAGCCGTAGGTACATTTATGCTCAATGTAGACGATCATACCATCACGTTTACCGACTGTGAACTGTTGCACACGCCCTCATGGTCGGACAGAAGTACGAATTGGAACCGGAATCTGAAGTTGCTCGAACTAGATGAGAATCACATGCGTATCGGGGTGATGCGTGACAATAGCGAAGGACCCTGGTGGCTGGTATGGAACTTTGTTTCGAAAGAATATGCCGACAATTATGTGCCTGAAGATAGGCCAGATCCGGAACCTGCATTGCCTGACGGATGGGAAGACATGGTATCGGAAGTCGTGACTACCGAAATCAAATGGACGATGTCGCCTGATGTTCCGTTCGACTGGGCAAACCTGGATGGTAGCTTAATGAATAACTTTACAGCCGGTAACTATCCCGAGTGGGCAACTCCGGTCAGCGGATTGGAAAAACTTGCGTTGACTTTGAATTCAAGTACAATGACCTATTCTCTTGTTCTGCCTGATGGTACTTCTTCGGACGGAACCTATAGTTTGGATAAAAAAGGCATTTACACCTTCAGTTCAGCTTTGCCTGCCTGTCACATCGGTGGCGGTGATATTATGTTTGGAGCAGCTGCTAACAACCAGCTCCGTATCCTCCGTATCGAGAGTGCAGGAGGATCGGTGATAGGTATGTGGCTTGGTGCGCGCAGCTCTGAAAAAGATGAATATCAGGCTTATCACTTTGTGCCCAATGCCGGAGGAAGCTCCGAACCGGAGGCAACCACTATTACTGTTGACAACAATAAATTGGTGTGGGGACATCTGGAGAACGATAAGAATAATTTTCGTATCGAACTGTACAATCAATATGGTGAGACTGCATCTGCATCTCCGGTTGATCCGGCAAGCATTGTGTTCGACTATTCAATGGAGCTGACTTTTACTATTAGCGGATTGAGTGGCGATGCGGCCACCAAGGAATATAATGCAGGTCTGATGTGTACGGCAGGTGGTTGGTGGCCTAGTTATTCAGGCACGAGTGATGTAAAGGTGAAAGGCAACGGTACTTATACTATTAACATTAAACCGGAAGCGGCCTATAACGGTGTAATCGTATTCGTGATTGATATCATTGATATGTTCAGTGACATTGCAGAACCGGATAAAGTGAACGTTACTATAGATACTTTAAAAATCTTGTAATTGAATGAGTATGAATAAGATTTGTTGTCTTTGGACGTATTATGTTTTCTGTCTGGCAGGTATTTTGCTTATTTCCTGTACGGAAGATGAAGTAGCGGGAACTCCTTTCATTACAATCTCAAAGCAAGAATTGACTTTCGGTAAGAGCCAAAGCGGGACTTTACTCTATATACAATCAAACGTGTCTTATGAAGTAGTGTCGGATTCGCCGGAGTGGTGCAGCATCACCCGGCAGGAATCGGATTCGAAAAAGACTGGCAAGTATCTAGTCAGTGTAACTGCCAATCCTGATACGGAATCCCGTTCGACTACGATTAAGGTGACAGGAAGTGAAATGAATGAGGTGGTACAGGTGAATCAGCTCGCCAGTGACCTTTTAGTAGCGGAAACACATGAGGTGACAGTTGCCGGTGAAGGGGAAAACTTTTCTATTAAGATACAGGCATCCGGAGATTATGAGATAACGGTTGATGCCGGATGGCTTCATCATAATTCTTCACGTGCTCTGTCTGAAAAGGTGGAGACATTTACCGCCGATCCTAACGTTGGTAATGAAGCTCGTACAGCCGTTATCACATTCATGCTGAATGACATTATAGAATCGGTTACCGTGATTCAACAGGTTTCTTCGATACCAGAAGCAGATATGACAGGCATGGAGAAGAATGCGATGGAATTGATGAAGGAAATTGCGATTGGATGGAATCTGGGTAATTCGCTGGAAGCTGTCGGTGGAGAAACCGCTTGGGGAAATCCGGCTACTACCAAAGCCATGATTACCAAGATAAAGGAGCTTGGATTCAGTGCGGTACGTATTCCTTGTGCCTGGAATGATTATTTAGTAAGTGATGGTAGCTATGAAATACAGGCGTCATGGCTCAACCGTGTGAAGGAAGTGGTAGACTATTGTGTGGATAACGAACTGTATGCTATTCTTAATATTCATTGGGACGGAGGTTGGTTGGAGAATGATATTCCAAACGGATATAATAAAGCTGTAGACCAAAAACAACGAGCTTTGTGGCAACAGATTGCTACTTTCTTCAGAAACTATGACGAGCGTCTGATTTTTGCTGGCTGCAACGAACCGAATGTTGAGGATGCCGATGATATGACAGTACTGCTACAGTATGAACAGACATTTGTAGATGCCGTTCGTGCTACAGGAGGGAAAAATGTGTATCGTAATCTCATAGTACAGGGACCTGCTACGGATATTGACAAGACTATTCAATGGATGAACCGATTGCCCGAAGACCCGACGGACGGACGTATGATTGTTGAAGTACATTATTACAGTTCGTGGCAGTTCTGCGGCATGGAGAAAGATGAGAGTTGGGGAAAGGCTTTCTATTTCTGGGGAGAAGAGAATCGCGGGTATGCTGTTGGCAATTACGAAGGTCGTTGGGATAATATTGGCGGAGAGGAATATATGAAAGCTCAATTTCAGAAACTGAAGACCCGGTTTGTAGAACAGAATATTCCGGTACTCATCGGTGAGTTTGCGGCTATCCGTCGTCAACTGTCGGATGAAGAAGCCCAAAGAGGACATGACTTGTCGCGTGCAGCGTTCGACAGATGTGTAGTACGCCAGGCGCGTGCTCATGGACTGGTTCCATTCTATTGGGATCGTGGGGACGGTATTTTGAATCGCAATACGTTGGACATTTATGACAATTTGGAGTATAACGGTCTGATAGAGGGACTCGCGACAGAATAGTCCGGATTAGAGTTGCTCTGTTGTTTCTATTGAGTATTAATAAAACATAAGGACGGTCTGGGCGGGAATCTCTGTTCAGACCGTTTGTTTTTTTATAGCCCCTTCACTTTTTTCTAAATTACCGATGAGTAAGGGCTTTCGCAGGCTCTTTTTCTTGGCTGTTTGGTAATATTTTATTTTCTTTGTACAAATCTGAAAAACATGATAAGAAAGAACCTTTTATTGTTTGTTTTACTTCTCTCTTCGTGGATGGTGGTTGCGCAATCCTATCAGTTTAAGCATCTGGAAGTATCGGATGGGCTGTCTAATAACTCTGTAAACACTATTTGTAAAGATCGTGATGGATTCATGTGGTTTGGTACGACTACCGGACTGAACCGCTATGATGGATATACTTTTAAGATTTACCAGCATGCCGAGAATGATCCGGGATCTTTACCGGATAATTATATCACTGATATTGTGGAAATGCCTGATGGACGGTTTTGGGTAAATACGGGCCGAGGCTATGTGTTGTTTGATAAAGAACAGGATTGTTTTATCACCGATGTTACCGGATTCATGAAGAATCTCGAGTCAGGAGGAGTTCCGGAACAGGTCTTTGTAGACCGGGAAGGGAATACATGCCTTAGTGTGGCAGGTGAAGGATGCTACCGTTATAAGGAAGGTGGGAAGAGACTTTTTTTTTCGTATGTGGAACATTCATTGCCGGAGCATGGAGTGACACAAATAGCGGAGTGTAGTGACGGACTTTTGTTGATTTATAATACAGGACTGCTTGTCTGTCTGGATCGTGCCACATTGGCAATAAAATGGAAGTCTGATGAAATAAAAAAATATATTCCGGCAGGAAAGACAATAGAGTTTTCGCTCTTTGTAGACAGAGACAATTGTATCTGGGCATACAGCCTTATGGGAATCTGGGCGTATGATTGTGGAACAAAAAGTTGGCGGACAGACTTGACCGCTATTTGGTCGTCACGTCTGGACGTAATTATTCATGCGGTGGCACAGGATATAGAAGGCAGGATTTGGGTTGGAAAAGATTATGACGGTATAGACGTGCTTGAGAAGGAAACGGGGAAAGTAACTTCTCTTGTTGCCCATGATGACAATGGACGGAGTTTACCTCATAATACCATTTATGACTTATATGCTGATAGGGATGGTATCATGTGGGTAGGCACTTATAAGAAAGGAGTATCTTATTATAGTGAAAGTATCTTTAAGTTCAATATGTATGAATGGGGAGATATAACTTGCATAGAACAGGCGGATGAAAACAGGCTGTGGCTAGGAACAAATGACCATGGGATTCTTTTGTGGAATCGCTCTACAGGAAAGGCTGAACCTTTCTGGCGAGATGCCGAAGGACAGTTGCCGAATCCGGTTGTATCTATGCTGAAGTCAAAAGATGGTAAATTATGGGTCGGGACATTTAATGGGGGATTGTATTGTATGGATGGTTCCCGGGTACGTTTTTATAAGGAGGGTGTCGGAGATGCTTTGGCGAGTAATAATGTCTGGGCATTGGTGGAGGATGATAAGGGAAGAATCTGGATTGCTTCATTGGGAGGTGGTTTGCAATGTTTGGAACCTGTGTCCGGTACTTTTGAAACTTATACCAGTAGTAACTCGGCTTTGTTGGAGAATAATGTAACCTCTTTGTGTTGGGTAGATAATAATACATTGTTTTTCGGAACTGCCAATCAGGGAGTAGGCATGATGGATATGCGTACTCGAGAAATAAAAAAGATTCAAGGCCAGAGCGGTAATGTCAAGTTATCGAATGATGCGGTTAATCATGTATATAAGGATAGCCGGGGATTGGTATGGATTGCTACCCGTGAGGGATTGAATGTGTATGATACGAGGCGCCATGTATTTCTTGATCTGTCTCCTGTTGCAGAAGCCAAAGGAAATTTTATAGCGGCAATTACGGAAGATCAGGAGCGTAATATGTGGGTATCGACCAGCAGAAAGGTGATTCGGGTAACAGTGGCTTCCGATGGAAAAGGGGGTTACCTTTTTGATTCCAGGGCTTACAATAGTGAGGACGGATTGCAGAACTGTGATTTTAACCAGCGTTCAATCAAAAC
>PPYF01130304.1_pt1 | contig 12852 bp, 10 predicted proteins | sample 1559871 | NCBI WGS metagenome assembly PPYF01 (sample SAMN08240021, study PRJNA423297) | Human gut metagenome, whole genome shotgun sequencing project. | reverse complement strand
CTTTGCCCCTTGACCCCAGCAGGGCGCTGCCCTGCACCTGCGAAGGGTCTTCGACCCTCTCGACACCCTTTTCGCGATTGAGATGAGCGCATCTGCATACTGTATGCGCGTGTTGCTCCCAAAGATCTACGAACGAAAAAGCACCCCTCTTTCGGTGATTTGCCGAAGGAGGGGTGCTTGCTATCAGAAATCAGCAGTATCAGTAGTTTTCCGCCTTGACCATGAAGTAGCTCTGCGGATGCGAGCACACCGGGCAGATTTCCGGCGCTTTCTTGCCCACAACGATATGGCCGCAGTTTGCGCATTCCCAAATCACGTCGCCGTCCTTGGAGAACACAAGGTCATTTTCCACGTTCGCCAGCAGGCGGCGATAGCGTTCCTCATGCGCCTTCTCGATGGCGGCGACCATGCGGAATTTATGCGCAATCGCCGGGAAACCCTCGGCGTCCGCTTCCTCTGCCATGCGGACGTACATGTCTGTCCACTCGGCGTTCTCGCCCTCAGCGGCGTGCAGCAGGTTCGCTGCAGTATCCTTGATTTCGCCGCCCTCCAGCAGCTTGAACCACATTTTGGCGTGTTCCTTCTCGTTCGCCGCGGTTGCTTCGAACAGTTCGGCAATCTGCACATAGCCGTCCTTGCGTGCCTTCGATGCGAAGTAGGTGTACTTATTGCGCGCCATAGATTCTCCCGCGAAGGCTTCCAGCAGGTTTTGTTCGGTTTTCGTGCCCTTAAGTTCCTTAGCCATGGTAAAAATCCTCCTAATCGTTGGTTTAACGTGCATTTTGCAGAAGTCTGCTGGAATCATTATACCACAAAATTGAGGAATTTGAAACAGGATTTTTGCCTCCGCAAAGGCGAAATCCCTGCGCTGCACGCGCATATAGCATATAAGTATGAAAGCAAAGTCAACTGAATCGCGAAAACTTGACATTGACGCGGCATGGAGTTCGTGGTATAATTCACAATGTATTCATATGCCAAGATAAAGGAGCAGTATGGATAAGAAGAACTATTGGGTCATTGCGCTGATGGTTGCACTTGCCGTCGGATTGCTGGCGGCGGTAACGCTGCTGCGTCCGAGCGGGGGGCAAAATGGCGAAATCGTCGTGACGGTGGATGGCGCGGAGTACGCCCGTGTGCCGCTGGGGCAGAAGCAGACATTGACCGTCACGCAGGAGGACGGCAGTGTCAACGTGGTTGAGATCAGCGAGCGCGGCGCGGTGATGGCATCTTCAACATGCCATAATCAGCTGTGCGTCCAAATGGGCGAAGTGACGCTGGACAACTGGGAGACGCGCCCCAATCAGCAATTCATTATCTGTCTGCCCAATCGGGTAAGTGTGGAATTGGTGGTGAAGGAATGAAAAAAACAGCGGTGCTTTCGGGGATGATGGCGTTGACGCTGCTGCTGGGCGGATGCAGTGCGCAGCAGGCAGGCGGCGAAACCCCGACGACACCCCCCGCCGCGGCCGCCACGGTTGACCCGGCAGAAAAAACAACGGGCGTGGGTTTCTACTTCGACACAGTTGTGACCATCACGCTCTACGGCGCGGACGACACCCTGATGGAGGACATCTGGGCGGCTTGCAAGCGTTACGAGAACATGCTCTCCAAAACGGTGGAGGGCAGCGACGTCAGCCGCATCAACAACGCTCACGGGCAGACCGTGACCGTTGATGCGGAAACGTGGAACGTCCTCAGCGAAGCGAAGAAGCTCAACCGCTTGACCGGCGGCGCGTTCGCCATCACGATTGCGCCCCTGACCGCGCAGTGGGACTTCACCGGCGGCACGAACCGTATGCCGACCGATGAGGAGCGAATCGCCGCCCTGCCGCTGGTGGACGACGAGCAGCTCACGCTGGGCGAGAACAACACGGTTACGCTGCCCGCTGGAATGCAAATTGACCTCGGCGGCATCGCCAAGGGCTACATTGCAGACCAAGTGGCGGCACTGGTGCGTGGGCGGTGCAGCGGCGCAATGCTGAATTTCGGCGGCAATGTCTACGCCGTTGGGACGAAGCCGGATGGATCGGCATACCGCGTCGGCGTGCAGGATCCGGACGATCCCAACAACAGCAGCCCTATCGGCGCCTTTTCTGTCATCGACCCCAGCGCCGTGACCAGCGGCCCTATCGGCGTCGTTTCTGTCATCGACCGCAGCGTCGTGACCAGCGGCATCTACGAGCGCGGCTTTACCATCGACGGCGTGCGGTATCATCACATCCTCTCGCCGTGGACGGGACTGCCGTCTGATTCTGATTTGGCATCGGCAACCATCATTGCGGAAAGCTCCATGGACGCGGACGCACTGGCGACAGCGTGCATCGTCCTCGGCAGCGAGAAGGCGCTCCAGCTCACGCAGGAGAACGGCTATCCCGCGCTGATGATTCTGCGCGACGGCACGGTGATGATGAACGACCTGATGAAGCAATGGGGCTACACGTCCCTGCGATGATACGCTATTTTCCTTTGAAAATAGTATCAGCTTTCAATTTCACTTTTTCATAGTTCTCAGGAGGAGGCAATAAACCATGAGTGAAACCAAGACAACTCGGAAACAGCTTCCGGCGTACCTGATTCTGGCGCTGATTGCGCTGGCGGCGGCGCTGCTGCTGGCGGTAACGAATGCGATTACGGCGGGTCCCATCAAGGCGCATGAGGAAGCGGCGCAGAACGCGGCGTTCCAGAGCGTCATGGAGGCGGATTCCTTCAGCACCATGAGCATTCCGGATGGCTGCAATGTTACATCGCTGGTGGAAGCGAAGAAGGACGGCAAGACCATCGGCTACTGCGCGGTGTCCTCCGCCAAGGGCTACGGCGGCAATGTCGCTGTGACGCTGGGCGTTGATATGGATGGCAAAATCGTCGGCTGCCAGATTGGCGACACGAACTTTGCCGAGACGGACGGCTTCGGCGCACGTTGGAAAGAACCGGCTCGTGCGGAGGCGTTCATTGGTCTGAGCGCGTTCGGCGGCGACACCATCGAAGCGATTACCGGCGCGACCGTCACCTCCAAGGCGGTGCTGGCGGCGTCCAATGATGTGCTGAAGTGCATCAGCCATGTGCTGGGCAAGGACGTCGAAGGCGACGTGCTGGCGTTTGGCGTGAAGGAAGAAAAGCCTGCGCAGACGGTTGAGCTGACAGGCGACGTGCATCAGGGCAAGGCTGTTGGCTTTGGCAACGGCGAAGTGACCGCGCGTTTGACGCTGAATGATGATGGCACGATTGCGGCGCTGGTTATCGACGCTTCCACGCAGACGCCCGGCTTCGGCACGCGCTGCGCGGACGAAGAGTTCACGGCGCAGTTCATCGGCAAGAGCGGCCCGTTTACCCTGAATGAAAATGTGGATGGGCTGACCGGCGCGACCATCACCTCGACGGCAGCGGTGGAGGCCATCAACGCGGCGCTGACTTCGCCCGCGATGGCGGCGGAGGATCTCGAACCTGTGGCGACGGAAGCACCTGCTGCGACGGAAGCGCCCATGGTGCTGGAAAACGCGAAGACCGCGACGATTGCGGGCTTCGGCGGCGCGGACATCACGGTGCAGGTGACAGACGAGAACGGCGTGATTACGGCACTGGTGGTGGATGCGTCCAGCCAGACGGCGGGTCTGGGTCAGAAGTGCGCGGAGGAAGCGTTCACGAGCCAGTTTGTTGGCAAGAGCGCACCGCTGACGCTGGGCGAAGGCATTGACGCGGTGGCAAGCGCGACGATTACGTCTCAGGCGGTCGTTGACGCGGTGAACAGCCTGTATGCAGCGGCTGAACCCGTGGAAGATCCGACGGAAGCACCCGCCGCGACGGAAGAACCCGCTGCGCAGACTGCGGAAATCAAGACCGCTAAGATTGCGGGCTTTGACGGCGCGGAAATCACGGTGAACGTGACGGACGACAATGGCGTCATTACCTCCCTGACGGTGGATGCGTCCACGCAGACGGCGGGTCTGGGTCAGAAGTGCGCGGAAGAAGCGTTCACGAGCCAGTTCATTGGCAAGAGTGCGCCGCTGACGCTGGGCGAAGGCATTGACGCGGTGGCAAGCGCGACGATTACGTCTCAGGCGGTTGTAGACGCGGTGAACAGCCTGTATGCAGCGGCTGAACCTGTGGAAGAGCCGACGGAAGCACCTGCTGCGACGGAAGCACCCGCTGCGCAGACTGCGGAAGTGAAGACGGCAACGGCTGCGGGCTACGATGGCAACGAAATCACGGTGAACGTGACGGACGAAAACGGTGTGATTACCGCCCTGACGGTGGATGCGTCCACGCAGACGCCGGGTCTGGGTCAGAAGTGCGCGGAGGAAGCGTTCACGAGCCAGTTCATCGGCAAGAGTGCGCCGCTGACGCTGGGCGAAGGCATCGACGCGGTTGCAAGCGCGACGATTACGTCTCAGGCGGTTGTAGACGCGGTGAACAGTCTGTATGCGGAAGCGCCCGCGAAGGCGCTGACCACGAAGGTCAAGGGCTGGCACGAGGGCGTGGTCGTGACGGTGGAAATTGACAAGAATCATGTCATCACGGCGCTGACGGTGGATGCTTCCGGCGAATTCTACGCGCTGGGCGGCAAGTGTGCCGATGAAGCGTTCACGAGCCAGTTCATCGGCAAGAGTGCGCCGCTGACGCTGGGCGTGGACATCGACGCGGTGACGGGCGCGACGCTGACCTCTCAGGCGGTTGTCGATGCGGTCAACCAGCTGGCGAAGTAATACATGAAGAACGGGCAGGACGCATTTTCACGTCCTGCCCGTTGCTTTATGTCTTAGGAAGCATGACTTCCGGGGACTAATGGTTTTCACTCCATACTGGTCATTGGCATGCTTCCAGAGGGCTTTCCGATCGCCCTCTGGACTCCTTCGGCACCCCTTCGGATGCTGATTGAGCTGTGTTGGAAGGTTTTTTAGTTTGTGTACTGGATGTTTTGCCCGCGTGTTTATTTTTTCGGTGTCAAACCCAGTTTTGCCGCGCATTCATCCATATCCAGCGTCGCAAAATAATCCTGCGCCGTCTCCGCGCGGCGAATCAGCTTATAGCCGCCCTCCTGCGTGTACAGCACCTCTGCCGACCGCAGCCGCCCATTATAATTATACCCCATTGCGTGCCCATGCGCGCCGGTGTCATGAATCACCAGCAGGTCGCCGATCTTGATTTCCGGCAGGGCGCGGTCGATGGCGAACTTGTCGTTATTTTCGCACAGGCTGCCGACGACGTCATAGATGTGGTCGTGCGGCAGGCTTTCCTTCCCGCAGACGGTGATGTGGTGGTACGCGCCGTACATCGCGGGGCGCATGAGGTTCGCGGCGCAGGCATCCACGCCGATGTAGTCCTTGTAGGTGTGCTTCTCGTGAATCACGCGCGTGACAAGCCAGCCCATGTTGCCGGTCATCCAGCGGCCGAGTTCGGTTTTCAGCGCGACGCCGCCGTTCGGGAAGATTTCCTCGTATACCTTGCGGACGCCTTCGCCGACAGCGAGTACATCTGTCGCGGGCTGGTCGGGGCGGTAGGGGATGCCGATGCCGCCGGAGAGGTTGATGAACGCCAGCTCCAAGCCGGTTTCGGCGGCGAGGTCGCGGCCGCAGGTGAAGAGAATCTTCGCCAGCGCGGGGTAGTAGTTGTCGTCCGTGTTGTTGGAGGACAGGAACGCGTGCAGTCCGAAGCGCTTTGCGCCAAGTTCTTTCAGGCGCTTCAAGCCCTCCTGCAATTGGGCATAGGTGAAGCCGTACTTCGCGTCGCCCGGATTGCCCATGATTTCGTTGCCGATTTTGAAGTCTCCGCCGGGATTGTAGCGGCAGCAGATGGTTTCGGGAATGCCGCCGTGCTGACGGAGAATGTCAATATGGGTGATATCATCGAGGTTGACGAACGCGCCGAGACGGCGGGCATCGTCGAACTCATGGTAGGGCATGGCGTTGGCAGAGAACATGATGTCCCGCCCGGAGAATCCGCAGGCGTCCGCGAGCATCAATTCCGTGTCGCTGGAGCAGTCCACGCCGCAGCCCTCTTCCTTCAGAATGCGGAGGATAGCGGGGTTCGGCAGCGCCTTGATGGCGAAATATTCCTCAAAATCTTCGCACCATGCAAACGCCTGCTTCAGCGTGCGGGCATTGCGGCGGATTCCGGCTTCGTCGTAGAGGTGGAAGGGGGTCGGGTACTTGGCGGCGGCATTTTCAAACACCGCGTCAGAAAGCGAAAAATTCGGCATGGCAGTTCACTCCGATTAACTTATTGGATTCCGCGTCAATATAGCACAGAATGCGGGGGAATGCAAGTTTTTCTGCTGTACAGGTGAAGAAAAGGAAAAAATGCGGCTGGGAAAAATCAAATTCAGGTATGATTCCGGCGAAACCCCAGCAAAATACTCGATTTTTTCCGGGAACCCTTGTAATTTCGGGGGAATGCCGTTATAATGGTGCAATGCCCGGTATCATATTTTCTCGGGTGATACTACTTCCGGATTCGTCAGCGCCGCCTGCTTGCGCCTTTTTGATTCTGGAAATGGTATAGAATGGAGAAGGAGGAAACGATTCTATGGAAGAAGCAACGACTCGCAGTAATTTTGTCTGGGAGGCCGTCGAACAGGATTTGAAGGATGGTCGCTACACGCAAGTGCATACGCGGTTTCCTCCCGAACCCAACGGCTATATGCACATTGGCCACTGCAAGGCGCTGATTACGGACTTCCTGACGGCGGAGAAATTCGGCGGCAAGTGCAACCTGCGCTTTGACGATACGAACCCCGCGAAGGAAGACACCGAGTTTGTCGAAGCCATCAAGAACGACATTCACTGGCTGGGTTTTGATTGGACGGGCGGCCTGTATTACGCTTCTGATTATTACGATAAGTGCTACGAAATCGCGGAGGACTGGATTCGGCGCGGTCTGGCGTATGTGGACGAGCTGAACAAGGAGCAGATGCGCGAATACCGCGGCACGCTGACCAAACCCGGCAAGAATTCGCCGTGGCGCGACCGTCCCGCCGAAGAGAGCCTTGATCTGTTCCGCCGGATGCGCGCGGGCGAATTTGCCGAGGGACAGTATACCCTGCGCGCCAAGATTGACATGGCGTCGCCCAACATCGTTATGCGCGACCCCACCATGTACCGCATCCTCTACAAGGAGCACTGGCGCACGGGCAAGAAGTGGTGCATCTACCCGATGTACGACTTCGCGCACCCGATTGGCGATGCGCTGGAAGGCATCAGCCACTCCCTCTGCTCACTGGAATACGAAATTCACCGCCCGCTGTATGATTGGGTGGTGGAGCACAGCCAGTCCATGCTGCCGGCACGTCCTCGCCAGATTGAGTTCGCCCGCCTGAACATGACCCGCACCGTGATGAGCAAACGCAAGCTGCGCGCGCTGGTCATGGGCGGCTACGTCAAGGGCTGGGATGACCCGCGTATGCCCACGCTGTCGGGTCTGCGCCGCCGCGGCTGCACGGCCGCTGCGATTCGCGATTTCGTCAGCCGCATCGGCTTGAGCAAGGCGGATTCCACCGTGGATACCGCGCTGCTGGATGCCTGCATCCGCGACGATTTGGGTGAAAAAGCGGCGCGCGTGATGGCGGTGCTGCACCCGCTCAAGGTGGTGCTGACGAACTGGGATGATGACAAGACGCTCACGCTGACGGTCGAAAATCACCCGAAGCACCCCGAAATGGGCAGCCACACAGTCACGTTCGGGCGCGAACTGTACATTGAGCAGGAAGACTTCATGGAAGTGCCTGCGAAGAAGTTCCAGCGCATGTACCCCGGCTTCGAGGTGCGCCTGAACGGGGCGTACATCGTCAAGTGCGATGGCTGCAAGAAGGACGAGAGCGGCAACGTCACCGAAGTGTACTGCACGGTGGACATGGACAGCCTGTCCGGCAGCGAGGGCGCTGACCGCAAGATTAAGGGCAAGACGCTGCATTGGGTGAGCGCGGCGGACGCTGTGCCGTTTGAGGCGCGCCTCTACGACCCGCTGCTGGCGGATGACAGTGCGCTGGAGGACGAAGCCGAACCGACCGCCGAGGATGCGGTGGATGCGGAAGAAACCGAAGAGGCAGAGGAAGCGGACGCGAATCTGTCCCGCGCGGATTATGACTTCCTGAAGAAGCTGAATCAGCATAGTCTGACGGTGGTGCGCGGCGTGATTGAGCCGTATGCGAAGGAATGCGCGCCGGGAACGGCACTGCAGTTCCTGCGCACGGGCTATTTCTGCAAGGATCCGGATTCCACGGCGGAGCTGCCGGTGTTCAACCGCACGGTTGGGCTGCGGGATGCCTTTGCGAAGGCGGCTAAGTAAGGGAATTGCTTTTCTGCGGAAAAGGGCTTTTGTGAAGCGGGGGTTTCGCTCCCGCAGGAGCGAAATCCCCGCATAAACACGCGTACACAGCATGAAAGTGCGCTCAATCCAATCGCGAAAAAGGGTCAAGGGAGGAACTCCCTTGCAGGGTGCAGGGACAGCGTCCCTGCTGGGGTCAAGGGGCAACGCCCCTTGGTCTCCCCCCAAAAAATCAACACGCGGGCATAGTATGAGAGAGCGTTCAACTCAATCGCGTGAAAGGGTCAAGGGAGGAACTCCCTTGTGGGGTCAAGGGGCAACGCCCCTTGCGTCACCCTTTTATTATGGAACTAAGGAGAATCAGAAAATGAATCAGGAAGTGCGTACACGATTTGCGCCGTCGCCGACGGGCTTTATGCATCTGGGCGGACTGCGCGCGGCACTGTATGGATATTTGTTTGCCCGGAAGAACGGGGGCAAATTCATCCTGCGCATTGAGGATACGGATCAGGTGCGCTTTGTGGAAGGCGCGACGGAGGTCATTTACGACACGCTGCGCCGCTGCGGCATGAACTGGGATGAAGGCCCGGACGTGGGCGGCCCGGTCGGCCCGTACATCCAGTCTCAGCGCAAGGATTTGTACCTGCCCTATGCACAGCAGCTGGTCAAGACGGGCCATGCCTACTACTGCTTCTGCACGAAGGAAGAGCTGGAAGAGCGCCGCGCGGCGTGCGAAGCGAAGGGCGAAGTGTTCAAGTACGACAAGCACTGCCTGCACCTGACGCAGGAGGAAATCCAGCGCAAGCTGGATGCGGGCGTGCCGTATGTCATCCGCCAAAACGCGCCGACGACGGGGGAAACCAGCTATGATGACCTCGTGTTCGGCCATATGACCTTCCCGAATGACACGCTCGACGACATGGTGCTGATTAAGCAGGACGGTATGCCGACCTACAACTTCGCCAATGTCATCGACGACCACTTGATGGGCATCACTCACGTCATGCGCGGCATGGAGTACCTGTCCTCGACGCCGAAGTATAACCTGCTCTATGAGGCGTTCGGCTGGGAGATTCCGCAGTACATCCACATGCCGCCGGTCATGCGCGATTCGCAGCACAAGCTGTCCAAGCGCGATGGCGACGCGTACTTCTCCGACTATGTGGACAAGGGCTATCTGGTCGAAGCCATCGTCAATTATCTGGCGCTGGTCGGCTGGAATCCCGGCGACGACCGCGAATTCTTCACCCTTGATGAACTGGTGGAGGCGTTCGACATCCACCGCATCAACAAAGCGCCCGGTATCTTCGACGTGAAGAAGCTGACGTGGTTCAATGCCGAGTACATCCGCCGCCTGACCCCGGAAAAGTATCTGGAAATGGTCACGCCGTGGTTCGACAAGGTGTTTGGCGACAGCAGCAAGATGGACTATAAGCGCCTTGCGGAGCTGATGCAGGGCCGCACGGAGGTATTCAACCTCGTGCCGGACATGGTGCGCTTCCTTGCGCAGCTGCCGGACTACGACAGCGCCATCTACATCAACAAGAAGGCGAAGACGAACAAGGAAGCCTGCTTGAAGGCGCTGAACCTGCTGCGTCCGGTGCTGGACGGCATCACCGAATGGACGGAGCCGGTCATCCACGATACCGTGATGGCGGCGATTGCCGAGGCGGGCATGAAGAACGCGACGGCGCTGTGGCCGCTGCGCATCGCCATTTCCGGTCAGCAGAGCACCCCCGGCGGCGCGATTGAAATCGCTTATCTGCTGGGCAAGGAGGAAACCCTGCGCCGCGTGGACGACGGTATCCGCCGCGTGAGCGAAATGCCGGACGCGTAAGGGCTTTTCTGAAAAAACGCATAACGAAAGGACTGAATCCTCGTGACGAAGGAATGGGAGAAGCCTGAGGATCTGCGCCGCCGCAAGCCGGTGCTGTGGCTGACCATGACCGCGCTGTTCATGGCGATGGTGGTTGTGCTGAGCATGAGCGCGCTGAGCATCCCCGTGCCGGGTGGACACCTCTACTTTAACGACGTCGTGATTGACACGGCGGCGATGCTCATGGATCCGCTGTCGGCGTTTATCGCGTGCGGCGTGGGTGCGTTTCTGGGCGACCTGCTGTTCTATCCCGCGCCGATGTTCGTGTCGCTTATTACGCACGGCTTGCAGGCGCTCGTTATCTCCCTGCTCTGCCGGAAACTGCGCATGAAGCAGCCGCTTGCCTGCGCGATTGCGGTGCTGGCGGGCGCGATTGTCATGGTGGTGGGCTACACGCTGGGACGCGCGTTTGTGTACAGCACGCCGGAATATGCCATCATGAAGCTGCCGTTCCAGTGCCTGCAGGCAGGTGTGGGCGCGGTGACCTCGTGGATTCTGTGCTGCCCGCTGGGGTTGACCCGGCGCTTCCACAGCATCGTCAAGTAATGCAATTTCCGGACGCAGCCGAGCCATCGGCGTGCGCGGCTTGTTGGGCGATTGGATAGGGAGAATGAAAACGATGAAGAAGTTGAATGTGCAAAAGCTGACGCTGTGCGGCGTGATGGCGGCGCTGGTGTTCGTGATGACCTACTTCCCGAAGATTCCCGTGCCGGTGACGGGCGGCTATGTCCACCTCGGCGACGGCGCCATCTTCCTGTCCGTGCTGCTGCTTGGCCCGTTGGGGATTCCGGCGGCGGCGGTCGGGTCGATGCTCTCTGACCTCATCGGCGGCTATATGGTCTATGTGCTGCCGACGTTCCTCATCAAGGGGTTGGTGGCGCTGGTGGCGTGGAAGCTCTGCCGGAAGGATCAGCCGCTGCTGGCGCTGCTGTCGTTCCTGCTTGCAGAAGCGGTGATGGTGCTGGGGTACTTCCTGCTGGAATGGGCGCTGTACGGCGTTGCATCGGCAGCCGCGGCGATTGGCCCGAATGTGGTGCAGGGCATCGCGGGCGTGCTGATTGGGATGCTGTGCCTGCTGATTGCGCCCCGGCTGGAGCGCGTGGCGAAGGTGTGACAAATAGGGATGCCAATGGTTTTCCACTATGGAAGACGTTGGCATCTTTTTTCAATGATGCAGAAAAATCTCCTGGCAGAGGACAAATCCGGCGGAAAATGTGCTATAATAGTATATTGGAAAGGGATACCCTTTCCCCCGAAGCGGAGACCCGATGCAAGGAAACCTTGCGTGAAATCGTTAGATAGAGGGAAACTCTGATGGATTCAGCTGTCAGCGTTCCCGCCGAGAAACTGTCACACAAGGAGGTTTTTTGCCCATGAAACGAAGTGCACGAATGGCAGCGTTCCTGCTGGCGGCGGCGCTGTCCGCAGCGCCGTGTTTGGCGGAATTTACGCCGGTGGAAGTCCCGCAGGCGACGAACACCTCTGCTGCGCCGGAAGCGATGGAAAATGTACCGCAAATCACCGAAAAAGGGCTGACGCTGGGCAATAACAGCGTCAAATATCCGGAAATCACCGGGATGGCGGACGAAAGCATCCAGCAGCAGGTGAATGACGCGATTTTGCAAGCCGGGAAAATCGAGAACCGATTGAGCCGTATGGCAGTGCTGATGTCCTCGCCTGTGCCGCTGACGGTGACATATTCAGCGGCGCTGGCGGATGATGTGCTGAGCGTCGCGATTCTCTCCAGCGGGGCGCTGGAAACGGAACGCGCGACACAGGAATGGGCGGCGGTCAATATCGACCTGCGCACAGGGCAGGAAATCACCTTTGACGACCTGTTCACCGACGCGGACGAAGCGCGTGCGATGATGGAGGAGACCATCGCGGATGAGATTCTGCCGGACATGAGCGCGCACCTTGCGGCGGCGGAGCTGCTGCCCTTGCCGGATGTGTTTTCGCTGACGGAATACGGCTTAACGCTGCATTACCCGATTCGGCGGTTCGAGACGCTTTCGGAGCGCGCAGGGACGATTACGTTCCTGTGGAGCGAACTGGCTGATGTGCTGGACTTATCAGAGGACAGCGTGCTGACGCGCCTTGGCGTGGGCAAGCACCTGAAGCTGGTGGCGGATGCGAAGGAAACGTTGACGGCTGCGTTGTCCGGCGGTGCGTTTCCGAGCATTCCGGTAGCGCTGGGCGACAATGTGCAGGGGCTGATAGACACCTATCAGCTGCTGAACGACCCGGATTTGGCGGGCGATCAGCGGATGATTTCGCTGGAAGACGGCGCATTCCGAAATGTGTACATCCTGACGGACAATCTGACGCGGAAGCTGGACAGCAGCGTCGCGCAGAGCATCCGGGCGGACAGGCTGATGCTGTTAGGTCTGGTGACGGGCAGCACGACGCAGGACGAATGGCGGCAGGCACTGGGCGAACCGACGCGGACAGTATCGGTATCCGCGGAATCCGCGGAACTGCGGCGCTTATGCGCGGGGCAGACGGATTATTATGCGTGGTGGAGCAATGCGACGCTGTGTCTGCACGCGGATGAGGATGGCGTTCTGCGGACGGTGATGCTGATGCAGGCGGAGAATGGGGGAGAAAACTGACTTTTCTCCTAAAATGGCTTTTTGCTTGCAGGGGTTTCGCCTCTGCGGAGGCGACCAAAGGGCGATGAAAACAGGCGAAGTCTGCGATCGCCCTTTGGAAACCTT
>PPYF01307610.1_pt1 | contig 12857 bp, 8 predicted proteins | sample 1559871 | NCBI WGS metagenome assembly PPYF01 (sample SAMN08240021, study PRJNA423297) | Human gut metagenome, whole genome shotgun sequencing project. | reverse complement strand
AGAAGAAGTCTGCCGTTTCCGGGTGCAAAACATCCGAATGTAGATAATACTTACTTCTGATTTCCTGTTGATTCATTGTCGATTTCAAAATTTGTGCAAAGTAACGACATATTTTGCACATGACAAAAAGAAACGTTCACTTTTTTACCGAAATAGTTTACCGCGTTAATGAAACGGTTGTTTTTCCATTGGCTTTTTTAATGAATACTTTCTTGTATGGTTCGTCGTCGTCCGAGTAAACATGCACGCCATTATATTTCCAGGATATCATTTTCGCCCAATATTTACCGCCGATAACGTCTCTATCCGTATATTTATAGGTGATTTCCATCGTATCCTTTTCATCATTTACATAAATTGGAAAAGAATAAGTGCTCTGTCTTTCATCTCCATAAGCGCTCACTGTGCAATAATACAACCCCTCTTCCTCATCATAAACAACCCAGTTATGATTACCATTATAGTTACCATGCTCCGCATTATAGTCTTCTGTACGTTCTATCGGATTAACTAATTCTTCACGCCATGACACAGGGAGTGTATTTTTATCCTCCGGATTTATCAGACTGTTTCCATTCCCATCTATATAGTAGAATCGTACCGTATTTCCTCTCGAAAAGAAATTTCCATCCGGGATGCTATCATACCAGCCTTCTTCCTCATCAGTCATTTCATCATTACAACCCATCAGACTGAATGTACCTAAAACGAATAGCAACATTCCTAGTAGTTTTCCTGTTTTCATAATATACAAGTTCATTTTGATGTATCTTTCAGTTTTTATCCTTATCTTTGTCGCCATTATATAATAAGGTAATAAAATATGGGAAAAGAAAAAATCATATTGACGGGCGACCGTCCTACCGGAAGACTTCATATCGGTCACTATGTAGGCTCGTTGAAACGCAGAGTTGACCTGCAAAATGCAGGTGATTATAGCAAGATGTTTATCTTCATTGCCGATTCGCAGGCATTGACAGACAATATAGACAATCCGGAAAAGGTGCGTCAGAATGTTATTGAAGTAGCCCTTGACTATCTGGCTTGTGGCATAGATCCGTCTAAAGCTACCATCTTCATACAGTCGCAAATTCCGGAATTATGCGAGCTTAGTTTCTATTATATGGACCTTGTAAGCGTATCTCGCCTGCAACGTAACCCGACTGTGAAATCGGAAATCCAGATGCGCAACTTTGAAGCAAGTATTCCTGTAGGTTTCTTCACTTATCCTATCAGCCAGGCAGCGGACATCACAGCATTCCGTGCAACAACTGTCCCTGTGGGTGAAGACCAGGAACCAATGCTTGAACAGGCTCGTGAAATCGTTCGCCGTTTCAACTATATATATGGTGAGACATTGGTAGAACCGGAAATCCTGTTGCCGGACAATGCAGCCTGCCTGCGTCTTCCGGGAACTGACGGTAAAGCTAAAATGAGTAAATCACTCGGAAACTGTATCTACCTTTCGGAAGAACCGGAAGAAATCCAGAAGAAGATCATGAGTATGTATACCGATCCGGGACATCTCCGTGTACAAGACCCGGGAAAGATTGAAGGTAACACCGTATTCACTTACCTTGACGCCTTCTGCCTCCCCGAACATTTCGAACGCTACTTACCGGATTATCCGAATCTGGCAGAATTGAAAGCACATTATCAACGCGGCGGACTGGGCGACGTAAAAGTGAAACGTTTCCTGAATTCTATTATGCAAGAAATACTCGAACCGATTCGTAATCGTCGTAAAGAGTTCAGCAAAGATATTCCAGCTATCTATGACATGCTTCAGCAAGGATGCGAAGTAGCCAGAGCTGCTGCTGCCGAGACTTTGGCAGATGTGAAAAAAGCAATGAAGATTAATTATTTCGATGACAAGGAGTTAATCGAGGAACAGGTAAAACGTTTCTCACAGGAATAAGGAAGTTTGCATAAAAACGTATCATATAAAGTAAAGGCTGCCTACTCTAAGAAAGAATGGCAGCCTTTATTATAATATATAATTTAAGATTTAGCTAACTTCATCTTCATCATTCTTGAATAATACATCCTTTAATTTCTGATAAAGGAATGAAAGTATCAGTAATATCAGTCCGAGAATGATGAATACAATGATCTTACCGATAGTAGGCATTGCCCACAAATCATCAAATACAAGTTTAAGCAGAACGATTCCAAAAGTCGAAAGGCTTATCATGCGCATGACTTTCTGATGCAAACGCATCCCTAGTCCCATCTGAACAAATCCGGCAATACTTAATGAAAGCGAAAGTCCGGCACTGAAATCATCCACTCCTACCTGCCAGAGGAAAGAGCGTACCATTGTCACCCAAAGAAGAGTGACCAGAATATTGAGATAAATAGTGAAACGACTCTTGATGCCGATTAATAGATAGTATTGGCGTGCCACATAGCATATATTCGCTATTACAAATGCTGCCGTGAACCATCGTAGTACAACAGGCACAAAAGCCATGTTCTCCCATTGATCTCCCCATATATTTATGATATATACAAGCGTATTTATCCCAATAGCTAACATATAGAAAGTCAGACATTGGGTGATCGGGAATCGTTTTCTAAAAGCATAACAAACACTCGAAATGGCAATGGCAGTAAACAAGAACATTGCTCCGCTCCTCGTAGCTCCCTCAAAATGCAGGTGAAACTCCATCATAAATGTATAATAAAGTATGGCTACAGAGACAAAAAGCATGAAAGGATTCCAGAAACCATATTTCAGTTGACGGGCTGTAGAGAAGAATGGTCTATAATACCCCATCAACAGAGCAAATGCTCCCATAGCCAGCCCTACAAACAAAGAGGTGGCAAATGAACTGTTCAGGAAAATAGTGCTGACAGCATGATGCTCATGCATTACTACATTATATATATCCATCAGGTAAGAAATAAAGGTGAGTCCCACCAGTATCTTTGCCGCATATTCATATACCCGGATTCTCGACTTGATATAAAGCCATAATAATAACACCATTTCTGACGCCCAAACTAATGTTATATAGTTTCCATCCAACTGAATCGGAACGGTAATAGAGACAAATGTCAACACAAGCCCCAGAGTGGTATACACCAGGAATTTATAGTCTTTCCGGCTCTTCCATAACCAAAGCACCAGTCCTAAATTAACAAGAGCAATGAACAGGCTCAACAAACCGCTTGCTTTGAAAGACCATCCCATATTCCGCAAGAACAAAGCTCCCGAAAGCAGATAAATAAAGTTATTCGTTATAATGACGAATACCAGCCCCCGACTCATTGTTCGCATATCTTCCCCACGAAGAATAGAGAACACCGGAAGTAGAAAGATAAAATAAAACAGAGTGGTAAACAAAAACAAGTGCCCCGAAATAACTGTAGAACTGGAGGTATAGCTAAATAAAAGAAAGATTCCCATTATCAGCCAGGTAAAGACAAATGAGATCATCGGAAGCTCACCCCACTTCTTAAAACCAAGTACGGTACGGAAAGTCTCATTGATCCAATTCTTATCAATAGCATACTTCACAAAGAAGCCTACACCGATGACGAATATTAGGATACCGATCTTTCCGAAGAGATTCTCACCGATGAACTTCTCATAGTTCACTTGTTTCTTTTGTTTCGGAACAGCCTCAACACAAACATCTTCCAGTTCTGTTTCAACCGTCTTTTCACGTGTTCCTTCCAGTGCCTCACGGATAACTGTTTCAACAACCGGCTTCTGTTTTTCCGGTACAGTTTCTTTTTGCTGTTTAGTCTCTAGTGTCGAAGTTTTTTCTATTATTTGAGGTGATGCAGAGATATCTTCGTTTTCCTTTTTCAATGCTTCTCCTTCAGGCTTTACCTTTTCAGTAACCCCTCTTTGCTGAACTTTGAGATAATCATCCATCCGTTTTTTTATCTCGTTCAGTTCTCTTTCTATCTTCCCAAAACGATTATCCAGCCTACTCAATAAAACAAAAAACATAATTAAAACGAGTAGTGCGTATACGGTATTTATGTCGTCCATAATATTTTAGATTTGAGTTCCATATCACAAATATATAAAATATTGCTACACAGAGCGATTATTCCAGTAAGAATGATTCAAATCAAGAGTGAATTAACAGAGATTCAAGCCCTTTCACTTTGCTTTGTATGTAATTTCATTATAGCTAATCAGAATATCATTATAGCTAAAAGGAAGATGCTAATAGCAAAAAAAAGCTATGCTTCTTCAAGGTAAAACAACCTACATTTATAATCAGTGTAAGCGCTTCCATATACCTCAAACTCATAATCAAAAGCCCAGGCAAGTATTAATGGTCCTAAAATAAGAAAAGAAAAGGCAGCTGAAAGCGAAAATACCTTATTTCAGGATTCGCTTTCAGCCGCCTTCTCTCTTTCAGCAGGCGATCACAAAGAATCGCCGAATACTGAAATTATATGATTACTGAGCTGATTCGACCAATACTACACGGTTCAGAATCGGTTGACCGAATTTGTCAACACCACCACCGGCTGCAACTTTCAATCTATCGGCAGAGATGCCATACTTCTTAACGAGCAGGTCTTTAACAACTTGTGCACGTTCCAAACTCAACTTCTGGTTAAAAGCCGGAGTACCTGTTGCAGAGTCTGCATATCCGTTGATTGTGTATGTAGCGTTCGGAGATTCTTTTATCTTGCTGGCAAGATATGACAAGTTCATTTCTTCCTGCGGAGACAATTTATCAGAACCGATCTTGAAGAATACAGTACGTGGAGCAATATTAGTATCTGTTATAACAACTTCTTCAGTATCTTCTACTTCAACCGGTTGTTGTGCATTTGCCAACTGCTGTTGTAATTGCATATTAGCTGCTGCCATTGCATTCATCTGGTTACGCATCTGGTTCAATTCAAGTTCAGAGATAATCTGTGGAACCGGACGTTGGAATCCGCGAGTTGGGAAATAATAAGTTACACCAATAGTAGCACCTAAGATACCATCGTAGTCAGGTTTACCTGCGTGCTCTCCGTCAAACTTGCCTTCCAGACCTGTTGCACTCAATTCCAGATTCAAGTCAACAGCATTCGACAAACGGAAGCGGTTGATAATACCTGCATTGAAAGTAGCGGAGTTAGTGTGAGGACGAGAATAAGCATGAGCCCAACCGGCACCAATATAAGGGATAATTTCATATATACGGTTCGGATTGTATCCACCGAAAAGTGCATTCAGGTTAATCATCAAATCACCATGCAAGTTCATGTAGTCCCATCTTTGTTTGTAAGAACCATCTTCTCTCGGACCGCCAACCACATAATTAGCATTTTCGCTAGTGGTGAATCCTTTGGCTTGTAATCCGCTGTACTGCAAACGCAATCCGAATCCCGGAGTTACCCATTTACCAACAGACACGTTAAATGTGGGAGCAACACGATCTCTGAACTTACCGATATGGTCATTGTTTCCATACAATACCTGGGCACCTCCTCCTACAGAGAAGAACCAGTTACTCCAGAAAGGATTAGTTATTACTTGATATTTATCTTGCACCTGAATCACTTCGTATTCAGTTACAGTCATTGTCTGCTGCGCAGAAGCGACAGACGCAACGCCGGCAAATGCCAGCAACATCAGAATCTTTTTCATATACCTAATAGTTAAGTGGTTATTTAAATCTTTTTCTTTGTTGAACTATTTAAATAACACGAACTGAACTAAAAGGTTTTAGGAAAAGATGAATTTATTTGTTTTATTTGAATAATCTTTCGATGTCCTCCTCCTTAATGGTTGTCAAAACGGTTTTCCCATCGGGTGTGTAATTCGGTGAGGGACAGGCAAAAAGGTTGTCTACAAGGCTTACCATTTCTTCATTACTCAACACCTGTCCGTAGACAATAGCCGCTGCCCGCGCCAATGTTAATGCCAGAATATTTTGGATTTCTTCCTTAACGTCATTCCCTTTTTCCATCGCTGTATGTAGCATATTACGCACCAGTTCGACCGGATTCAGTCCTTCAATACCCGAAGGGATGCCATTGATGGCATAGCTACCGCCTCCCAGATTGCTCAAATCGAAGCCGACTGCCGACAAATCATCCATAATGCTTTGAAGAACAGCAGCTTCTGAAGCCGGTAATTGTAATATTTCCGGGAAGAGAACGCCTTGAGATACTCCCTGTTTCTGTTGAATCTGTACCATATAGCGATCAAAAAGCACCCGTATATGTGCCCGGTGTTGATCGATTAGCATCAGACCCGATTTAACTGAAGTCAAAATAAACCGCCCTTTAAACTGCAAATGCTGATTTCCTTTTTCCATCACCGGTTCGTTGGCATACAAAGTAGAAGAAGCGGCGGATGTCACCGTCTCTATCTTTTCTTCCACGAAGGCCGGTTCGCCTCCAATAGAAGAATCCTCCCAATCCATTTCGGGTTCCGGCTGCGGATTATTCATCTTACTGGCTTTTGTCAGCCCTCCGTACAAATCCTCCCATTCTACTTTCGAACGACTATACGATCCGCCACCACCGCCACCGGCAGAGACTTTAAACGGATTATAATCTGTATTATAATGTACCTTCGGAGGTTCGGAAGATATCTTTTCCTCAAATGCCGGAATATCAGGCATATCCTCCGTATCAAAATCAATGGAAGGGATAGCACTGAACTTACCCAACGATTCCTTAACGGATGCTGAAAGTATCTGCCAGATGGCCTGCTCATTCTCAAACTTGATCTCGGTCTTTGTCGGGTGAATATTCACATCAATATTAGCCGGATCTACATCAAAATAGATAAAATAGGAAATCTGTTCACCGGCGGGAATCAACTGCTCATAAGCCTCCATGACTGCCTTATGAAAATAAGGATGGCGCATATAACGTCCGTTGACAAAGAAATACTGATGGGCTCCTTTCTTACGGGCAGTCTCCGGTTTGGCTACGTATCCGGAGATTTTCACCATGGTAGTGTTCACGTCTATATTCAGTAATTGCTGGTTGAGCTTCTTACCGAAAATAGCAAGAATACGCTGGCGTAACTGTGATACCGGAAGATTGAACAGTTCCGAATCATTACTATAAAGCGAAAAGGCAACTTCCGGATGCACCAAAGCGATACGCTCAAATTCGGCAAGGATGTTGCTCAATTCAGTGGAATTAGCCTTTAAAAATTTACGACGGGCAGGCACATTAAAGAACAGGTTCTTTACAGAGAAGTTACTTCCTTTAGAACAGGATATAGCCTCCTGGCTCTCCACTTGAGAACCCGCAATCACCAGTTTCGTTCCCAGTTCTTCCGATTCCGGACGCGTCTTCAGTTCTACCTGCGCCACTGCTGCGATGGATGCCAATGCTTCCCCACGAAATCCCATGGTACGCAAAGCAAACAAGTCCGCAGCTTCCCGTATCTTGGAAGTAGCATGCCGCTCAAAAGAGAGACGGGCATCCGTTTCGGACATTCCTTTTCCATCATCAATCACCTGAATACAGGTTTTACCCGCATCAGTCACTAACACATGTATATTTTGCGCATCTGCATCAATCGCATTCTCCACTAGCTCCTTGATAACAGATGCCGGACGTTGTATCACTTCACCGGCAGCAATCTGGTTAGCTACCGAATCAGGTAACAAATGAATGATATCGCTCATACTTCGTAAATTAACAATTAAAAACTCCAGCTTCCTGTTGCTAAATAATGCCACAGATAGAGAAGGAAGGCAATGATTATCAGTATAATTCCGAAAGAAACCGGTTTGCGGCCACTTGCTTTTCTTCTTTTCAAATGTGTAGTACCTTCGACGAATTTACCGCGAATATCTTCCGGATTAAATTCTTTCTCCGGCAGCATCCCCAAGTCACGTTTGGCGTTCTCCTCCATCTTAGCGAGCTTTTCTTTCCGCTCGTCTACATAAATGTATTGATGATTAAAGCCCCGGGGCTTTCTCATTGAGTTAAACATTCCCATACTACTTCATATTTATTAAGTTTCGCTTTTCTGTCTTTGGTCGCCGGTCGGTAGTCGGCTTCAATGTTTCTCCCGCACGCTTGCTGCGCCAGTTGAAAATATCGTCCTTATTTAGCGGACGGACATAGTCGAACCAGGCAAAAGTAGGAAGACGCAGTTTATCAGGCGGTATCTGGTCCATCGGATACATCGTTCCGTTGGATTTACCGATAAAAAGTCCTTTTTCCATTCTCTTATCCTTCATATAAAGATGCAGCATACTACCTTCCAGACAATTAAATCCGGTCATCGTACTGTCTTTCTCTTCAGGATAAAAAGCTGTCAGCACATTACCGATCACTTCAATATGGCGCATATCTCCATTAACGAAATAGGCTTTCATCTCCTTGCCGGACACTTGATTATAGTGAATAGAGTCTTTCATCTCCACTGTCAATGCCTGGTTGATAATGTGCGCCCAGTCAATCGTGCTGTCATTCATATAAATCTTGATCTGCTCACCAAGCAGTTGCTGTCCGTCATTCCAAAGAATAGGGTCAGTATACATGGTCATACAGGAATCTTTCGAATTATAGACCAGTGAGTCACATACTCCCTGAACATCTGTACGATACATACGTACTTTATGGTAAGCCTTCATCAACCGGTACAAAGAATCGGTATTCAGATTATAGGACACCATCTGCAAAGTATCCCCATGCATATAAAGACTGTCTCCCTGTGAATAATCGATAGCAACAGCACGTTTTGTTGCAAACGCGGAGTCCGTCAATTCATTATAGAAACAATAATCGCCCGTCAGCATATTCTTATTGATGGAGTCTGTCATCTTCACATTATCGAATGCTTCTCCGTAACCGATTACCCGGTCATAGAACAGACTGTCGCCTACAAGTTTCTTCCCCTGATTGGTCAGGACCGAACGGTCCAACAATTCCGCTTGTTCGGTCAATGTGTTATAGAATCCCCGTTCCGAATAGATATGATTATTATCACTGACAATATTTGAAGGTCCGAGAATCACTGCTATTTTGTTTTCGGTATTATACCTCAATGTATCGGAGGTCAACACAAACTTAGGGTTCACCAACTTCACATCATGGTTGAATACCGACTGTTTTGTTGCAGGGCTATATTCGCCCCAGTCAGAAGTCAGTACATTCTCTTCATCCATCAAAGTTCCCCCCTCGAAATAATATCCGAGATCATAGAGACGGTCGTAGTTCAAACTGTCCGTCAGCAGGGTCGTGTTCCGGTTAATCATCTTCACATTTTCACGAAGTTGCGCAATTTGCGTCATTCCGTCATAATAAAGATAATCACCATAGATGAACAAGGTGTCTCCCTGTTCCATACGCACATTGCTGAAGGCTTCTACGGAGTTGGTTTTCTCAAAAATCAGTGCACTGTCACAGTACATATACATACTGTCATGGCGCAACTTCACGTTACCAATCAACACCTGCACATCCGGACGTGCCAGCTTATCCGCCTGTCCTTCGTCAGCATGGAGCAAGTAAACTTTGGTCTTTTTATTCTCCGGTTGCTTCTTGTTGTCCGATTGTTTCTTATTACCCGCCGGCGTTTTGGTTTTGGGAGCCGTCTTAGACGTATCCGCAGTCGATTTTGTCGAAGCCCCTGCCGTGGGTTTCTGTCCCGTCGGCCTCACTTGTGCCACAAGACATACACCAAACAGGCATAGAAAGCCTATAAGGAGCCATCTATGCCTGTCTTGTTGTTTATTTTTCTTATTCTTTTTCAGCATATAAAGTCAAAGCAAGGTTATATCAGTCATTCTTGACCCAACCCGGATACTTGAAGTCACACTTCTGCCAGTTTTCGTTGATGCGTACATAAGTGTGTTTTTGCTTGTTCAGAATCCATTTCTGCAACACCTCTTCGCGACGCTTATCCATTACGATTTCTTTCAGATCCTGATAGTCTTCCGCGATGGTTGCTTTATGACCATTGATTTTAGTTTTCAATTTCACGATAGCGCATACTTCTTTTCCATCTTTCTCATTAATCATTGTAAAAGCTTTGGAAATCTCGCCAACATTCATCTTATCCACTACCTTAGCAACGTCTTGAGGAAGATCCTGCATCTGGAACTTAGAAGTAGTGATACCTGAATGTTCATTGATGTTCACCATGATACCGTGATTGTTGCGGGTATCCTTATCTTGTGAGATAACGGCAGCGGCATCATCAAATGTGAATTTGTTAGCACGAATATCATCTGCAATAGAATCCAGACGGGCACAAGCCTCGGTCAGTTCTTTTTCCGAGACTTTCGGACGCAACAGGATATGGCGGGTATTAACACGGTCACCACGCTTCTCAATCAACTGGATAATATGGAAACCAAATTCCGATTCTACAATTTTGGAAACTTTCTTCGGGTCCTGCAAGCTGAATGCCACATTCGCATAAGCGGGGTCCATCATACCACGTCCCATAAATCCACATTCACCACCTTTAATGGCAGAAGCCTTATCTTCAGAATACAAACGGGCCAATGTAGAGAAGTCGATTTCTCCTTTTGTCACACGATCCGTATAATCACGCAGTGTCCTCTTTACATCCTCGATTTCCGAAACGGGTATTTTGGGTTGCAAAGTAATAATCTGCACTTCCACCTGTGTAGGAATGTAAGGGATACTATCCTGTGGAAGATCTTTGAAGTAACGGCGTACTTCTGCCGGAGTCACTTTGATATCTCCTGCCAGTTTCTGCTGCATCTTCTGAACCGTCAATCCGTCACGTGCATTATCACGCAAAGTTTCACGAATCTGGGTGGATGTTTTATTGAAATACTCCTCCATTTTCTCTCTGGAACCGATCTGCTGGATGTACATATTGGTCATCATATCCACACGCTGGATGATTTCCGCTTCGGAAACCTCGATACTGTCCAACTTTGCCTGATGCAGGAATAACTTCTGCACAGCAATCTCTTCAGGAATTACACAATAAGGATCGCCTTCGAATCTGCGTCCATTATACAAGGCATCCATACGGGCCTCTTCTACATCTGATTTTAAAATAGCTTCGTCACCTACTACCCAAACTACTTCATCAACCACATTATCTTGTGCATAGGTTGCCACATTAGCAAATATTGCCAGGACAAGGGTAACAACAAATCTAAAGTTCACAAACTTCTTCATTCTTTGTATTTAATAATTATATATAATCTTCTTCTTACTTACCGCCTGCTGATACAAGTCGTTCTTTACCTGTTCCATAAAGCTCACCCGTTTCTGATTTACCAGTAAGTCTTTCACTTCCGAGCGGGCAAATTCATACGGTTTCTCCTCACCAACTCCGCGATAATCGCTCACATTCAGGAAATAATAATAAGCCGTATCTTTCAATTCTACCTGACGGTGTTTGTTTACGTACTCTTCCGGTGCCTCTACTTTCAACGGAATCATGTCCAGGACATCGGTCACGGACACCCATTTATCATAGAAATATTCATATTTCACCGCATTCTGCAAACTATATTTTTCCAGGCTCTCGATAGCATCCTGTTTTTCCGACTTATACCATCTGCGCACATTGTTCAACTGGGGAGCTGTCAACGGCACTTTAATAAACAATCCCTTAATCAACGGACCTTCCAGTTTAAACAATTCCTTGTTTTTGCCGTAATACTCTGCTATCTCGTGTTCGGAAATATCATTCGCCAACTTCTGGCTAATCAACTCCTGCTGATAAGTATGCATTATCAACGCTTTCCGATAATTCTCCACCAGCTTGTCTACATCCACATTATCGGGGATATTGTTCGCAGCTTTCTCATACAATAAAATCTCTTCCGCCCAACTACGAATATAGTGCAGATAGTGAATAATCGGTTACATCAGTTATTATTAACTGTTTTTAAAACCTCTTGGTTTATTTCAACCTTACCGGACTCACTCAATTCCCGCATCCAGCACGTGTCAAGATAGCTTCGATAATCCTTTCGAACCCGATCAATTACTTCCCGATAATCATCCGGACCTTTCATTTTTTCGCCTACTACAATAGTAAAAGGATAAGACATCAAAGGATCAAAATCACCCTTCCTAAAAACCAGTTTATCTATATATTTATTGTCTCCGTCGGCAAAAATTCCTTGTTCAACTTGTATCTTTTCCTCCCCGGATGTATTAAAAGTTTGCCGAAGCTTGTCCGCCCACTCTTTTTCCGGCACTTTCTTCAGCATTTTTTTGGCTTGCTTTGCCGTCTTTTTATCAACGCAATGAAGTACGACTCCTCTATACCGGGGGCTCTCCCACCGATAATCCGACGAATGAAATTTAAAATAAGTAGCCAATCCCGCCCAGTCATTAGCTGCGGGCAAATCTATTTTCTGACGTGTTATCTCTTCCACCAAATAGTTTTCATCAGATTCCCGCAAGGCATAAGGAATTTCCGGATGCTTTTTATCGATATTCCGGCTTTCATAATCCAGCAATGACTTAGCTATAAATCCTTCCAACTGCCGTTTGACAGCTTGAGGATGAGAAGAGGCAAAATGCGTGAACATAGTTCCGGTGTATGCTTGTCCGTCAATCGTAAACAGGGTTTGTTCTGTACGGCCTTTCGCCAGCAGTTCTTCCATTGCCGCCTGATTGGGAGCATACTGCCATGCTTTTTTCAAGCGTTCGAGCACCGCGCCTGTACCTTTGTCCAAAATCTCCTTGCGCCGTAACCGTTCCATTAACCTGGCACTGACATTTTCGTAAGCAGCTGTTTCCTCCCGATCCATCACTTTCAAGATATGAATCCCTTCAGGAGTGAAAAAGGGCTGCGATGCCATACCTTTTGCCAGAGAGAAAGCAACATTCTCAAACTCGCTCGTTGTTTCCAGACATTCGATCCATCTACTTTGCTTATCATCCGAGTATATTTCGACCAAACGGTTAAA
>PPYF01612453.1_pt1 | contig 12861 bp, 12 predicted proteins | sample 1559871 | NCBI WGS metagenome assembly PPYF01 (sample SAMN08240021, study PRJNA423297) | Human gut metagenome, whole genome shotgun sequencing project. | reverse complement strand
TCATTGACTTATCGCGCTGGCAGTTTGCGCTGACCGCGCTGTACCATTTTCTGTTTGTTCCCCTGACGCTGGGGCTGATATTTTTGCTGGCCATCATGGAAACCCTGTTCGTGGTGACCGGCAAAACCATCTACCGCGACATGACGCGTTTCTGGGGAAAATTATTCGGTATTAACTTTGCGCTCGGCGTGGCTACCGGCCTGACCATGGAGTTTCAGTTCGGCACTAACTGGTCGCTCTATTCCAACTATGTGGGCGATATTTTCGGCGCCCCGTTGGCGATGGAAGCCCTGATGGCTTTCTTTCTTGAATCCACCTTCGTCGGGCTGTTCTTCTTCGGCTGGCAGCGTTTAAACAAGTACCAGCACTTACTGGTGACCTGGCTGGTCGCGTTTGGATCCAATATCTCGGCGCTGTGGATCCTCAACGCTAACGGCTGGATGCAATATCCGACCGGTGCTCACTTTAATATCGATACCCTGCGCATGGAGATGAGCAGTTTTAGCGAACTGGTCTTTAACCCTGTCAGCCAGGTGAAATTTGTCCATACCGTGATGTCCGGTTATGTCACGGGTGCCGTGTTTGTGATGTCCATCAGCGCCTGGTATCTGCTGCGTGGTCGCAATCGCGAGTTTGCCCTGCGCTCCTTCGCGGTGGGTTCCGTTTTTGGCACGCTGGCTATCCTCGGCACCCTGCAACTGGGTGACAGTTCAGCCTATGAGGTCGCCCGGCTCCAGCCGGTAAAACTGGCGGCAATGGAAGGAGAATGGCAAACCGAGCCCGCCCCCGCTCCTTTTCATGTCATCGCCTGGCCGCAGCAGGAACAAGAGCGTAACGCCTTTTCCGTGAAGATACCGGCCCTGCTGGGTATCCTGGCGACCCACTCGTTAGATACCCCGGTTCCGGGACTCAAAAATCTGATGGCGGACGCGCTCCTCCGCCTGCAGCGGGGCCGGGAAGCGTGGTTATTGTTGCAGGAAATCGCCAACGGCAAACGCACGCCTCAGGTGCTGAAGGCTTTCCACGCCGTAGAAAATGATCTGGGTTACGGCATCCTGTTGGCGAACTACGCGCCTGATATGAACCACGTTACGCCCGCGCAATATCAGGCCGCGCAACGCGGCGCCATTCCGCAGGTGGCCCCTGTGTTCTGGAGCTTTCGCATCATGATTGGATGCGGTTCTCTGCTGTTGCTGGTGATGGCGATTGCGCTGATACAAACCTTACGCTGGCGTATCGACCAGCATCGCTGGGTACTGCGCATGACGCTGTGGAGTCTGCCGCTACCGTGGGTTGCCATTGAAGCAGGCTGGTTTATGACGGAGTTTGGCCGTCAGCCGTGGGCGATTCAGGATATTTTACCCACCTGGTACGCCCACTCCGCGCTGAGCGCGAGCCAGTTGGCCTTCTCCATGGGGCTTATCCTTACGCTTTACACCCTGTTTTTAATTGCAGAGGTCTACCTGATGCAAAAATACGCGCGTCTGGGTCCAGATACGATGCGGGACCAACAACCGGCGCAACAACAGGGATAAAGGAGATAATCATGTTGGATTATGCAACGCTGCGGCTCATTTGGTGGCTGCTAATTGGCATCATTCTGGTGGCCTTTATGGTCACTGACGGATTTGATATGGGGGTCGGCTGCCTGTTGCCGCTGATCGCGCGTAACGATGACGAACGCCGGGTATTAATCAATAGCGTCGGGGCGCACTGGGAAGGTAATCAGGTGTGGCTCATTCTGGCGGGCGGCGCATTATTCGCCGCCTGGCCACGCGTGTATGCCGCCGCTTTTTCGGGATTTTATGTGGCGATGATTCTGGTGCTATGCGCCCTTTTCTTTCGCCCGTTGGCTTTTGACTACCGCGGTAAAATAGCCAACGCGCGCTGGCGCAGAATATGGGACACCGGGTTGGTTATCGGCAGTCTGGTTCCGCCTGTTATTTTCGGCATTGCGTTCGGCAACCTGTTTTTGGGCGTGCCTTTTATCTTCACACCACAGCTTCATGTGCAATACCTGGGCACCTTCTGGCAGTTACTCTCTCCCTTTGCCCTGTTGTGCGGCGCGTTAAGCCTGATGCTGGTTATTCTGCAAGGGGGCGTGTGGCTCCAGTTAAAAACCGATGGCATCGTTCGCCAACGCGCGCTGTCCGCCACCCGCCGCAGCGCAATGCTGGTGGTACTCTGCTTTCTGTTAGCCGGTTACTGGCTGTGGACAGGAATTGATGGCTTTGTGCTGCTTAGCCAGGATCCTAATGGTCCTTCCAACCCGTTATTAAAAGCGGTAACAACCTCGCCGGGCGCGTGGATGGCGCACTTTTATCAGTCACCACTGCTGTTGATTATTCCGCTAGCAGGCATGATTTTTCCAATGCTCACGATCTATGCCTGCGGGCAACGTCGGGCCGTGTGGGGATTTTTGTGCGCTTCCCTGACCCAGGCCTGCGTGATCTTCACCGCCGGAATCACCCTGTTTCCGTTTGTGATGCCTTCAAGCGTGCAACCCCTCTCCAGCCTGACGGTTTGGGACAGTACCTCCAGCCAGATGACGCTCAGTATCATGTTGGTTATTGTGCTGATTTTTCTACCGATAGTGCTGCTTTATACCGCCTGGAGTTATTACAAGATGCTGGGGCGAATCAAGGTAGAAACGATCCGCCGCCACGGCCACGAACTTTACTAGGGAGGAATGCACAATGTGGTATCTGTTTTGGCTGGTCGGCATTCTGCTGATGTGCGCGTTCTCCACGCTGGCGCTGGTCTGGCTTGAGTCGCGGCAGGAGTAGTTCTGCGAGTACGTTTAGCTTTCTGGCTCCCCGGTTTATTCGGGGGAGCCTTTTATATCCTTTCCATCAGCTCACCAGGATGTTTAATCTGCCGTCCCTGGTTATCGAAATTACGCTCATTGAGCCACATATCGTATGCCGGTCACAGTGTCGGGTACTCACCGTCAATGCCTCGGATCTGTCTGTTCTTGCATGTTTTTTACATAATCCAGGAAGGCGTCAAAAGTTTCAAAAGGCCATGCCGCCAGATATGTCCAGTCACGAAAATCGCTCGCTTCGCAGTACGCTTCATAACCATACTTTGCATGGCAAACAACATTAAGACGTTCTGAACAAATTATTATTTAAATAACCTGAGCCAGACGACGTATCCCATCAACAAGTGCCTCTGCCGGGTGATTTGCAAAACCAATCAAAATCCCCTGTCGGCTGATATCTCCCTGGTAATAACGGCTCAGTGATAGTATTCCCATCCCCAGTGCTCTGGCTTTTTCCTCGACATCATTTCCGGTCAATCCGTTTTGTAGCCAGCACACAATATGAACGCCAGAGTCAGAAGGCTGAACAATCATTTTATCAGCAAGGTATTCTTGAATAGCATTGACCAGCGCAGTTCTTCTTTCATAACACGCCTTGCGAATTCGACGCACATGACTGGCATAATGCCCATCCTCAATAAAACTCGCCATCATTGCCTGCTCAAGATAGCTGGTGCCGAGATCTGTAAAATATTTCGTCACCATAATCTGTTCTTGTAAACCTGGCGGGACAACTAAAAAACCTAAACGGAATTCTGGATACATCATTTTCGAAAATGTACCGGCATAAATAACCCGTTGATTATCATCTAATCCCTGCAATGCCTGTAAAGAGCGATCGGCATAGCGGAACTCGCTATTATAATCATCTTCAAATATCCATGCCTGGTTTGACTTCGCCCATTCCAACAGCTCAAAACGCCGGGATAAACTCAATGTTCCACTTAATGGATATTGATCCGACGGGACAACATAGGCCAGCTTAGCGTCAGGGAAATGATCAATACCATAGCGGACGTTCATTCCTTCGCTGTCTACCGGTACCGGCCTCACAATTGCGCCAACAGACATAAAAGCCCCTCGTGCGCCTTTGTAACCCGGTTCATCCAGCCAAACTTCATGGCCTGTCGACAGCAGCGCTCGTGCGGTAATATTCAATGCCTGTTGGATACCATTTACGATGATTATCTGATCTTCGTTACAGTTCACTCCACGCGTTGTTTTGATGTAACGACAAACCGCTTTTCTCAAAGGAAAGTATCCGCAAGGGTGAGTGTGGGCCCCCAATTGGTGCCGGGATTGTCTCCAGACCCGTTGCAGTAATTTGCCCCATAGGGCGTGCGGGAAGAGATCCGTACAGCCAACACCAACCGCAAATAGACGGTTCATGCCGCGCCCTTCATACTCATTTGACCATAAATCGCGCACAGGATTATTTTGGCCATTTACCTGTTCATCAGGCGTGACGACTTCCCCCGGCGCTATCATTGGATAGCTATTGCTGATACTCCGATCCGGAATATTGTGCGCAACGTAGGTTCCAGACCCTTTCCGGGTCAAAATATACCCTTCATCTAATAGCCTGTCATAACCGGCAATCACTGAATTTCGTGAAATTGCCATCATCTCGGACAACGCCCGGGTTGAAGGCATCTTTGTTCCTGTTGGTAATCGGCCTGCAAGAATGTGTTCACGAAGAGCATGATAAACCTGTTCCTTCACGACACCTTTTCCTAAAACAAATCCTTGAAATAAAGGTGCATTATTTTTCTTCATTGTATTAACCTTTATGCTAAAAGTGGATCCTATCAATAGGTAAAAAGTGTCTCTTTACCAGAATTTATAAAGCCCCTAGGATCATACTCCTGAGACATTATTCTTATACAATATCAGGAGAAATATATGAATAGCAAAAATACTATTACTATTGCAGCTGCAGAACAAGAAGATTACTCCAGCTGGCTTCCTTTATGGATAAACTACCAAACATTTTATCGTACTAAAATTTCAGATGAAGTAACAAAATTAACCTGGGAGCGTTTTCTGACGCCAGACGAACCAGTTTATTGTGCAGTTGCCAAATATGATGGTAAAATTGTGGGCCTGGTGCATTATGTTTTTCACCGTTCAACGTGGGCAGAATCAAATTATTGCTATCTCGAAGATCTATTTGTTAGCGAAGAAGTGCGCGGTCAACATATCGGTAAACAGCTGATCGAGTATGTTCAAAAGCAAGCCCAAAAAAACCATGCGTCAAGATTATACTGGCACACGCATGAAACCAACCTGCGTGGACAAAGACTGTATGACTGGGTGGCCAAAAAGAGTGGGATGATTGAATATCGTATGTGAGAGAAATAATACTTTTCACAGACGTTAATCATTCAGTTTAAAAAAATCAAAGATTAGCCTCTGAGTAGATATACTCAGAGGATGTACTGATAACTCATCACCCCGGTCTTAATTCGATGAAGAAAGAACGTTTCACAACCCTTCGATGTAGGATGGCAGGTGTCCATGCGGTATCTGCCGATACGTCCTTCCGGTTTGGGCGTCATACTCATGATCAGTTCGGCATTGGCTTAATCGTTCGTGGAGCTCAGGTTTCGATGAGCGGGCGCGGTAGGGTAGAAGCTGTAGTGGGGAATGTGATCACCGTTAATCCTGGTGAAGTCCATGATGGCTCACCTTTGGGAACAGAAAGCAGGTCGTGGCGCATGCTCTATTTCGACCCCACCGTTTTGTCCGGCGCCATGCAAGTTCTGACGGAAAGTCGCTCTGGCTGCGTTGAGCTATCCAGCCCAGTATTTCGTAATCGTGAGCCTGCGGCCCATTTCTCGACACTCTTTCGAATTCTGACGGATTCCCGCGGCGGGCACAGCGAAATTGAACAGGAAGAAACCCTGCTCTTTTTACTGGCAGGCTTACTCGCAAGCCCGCGTATTGAGAAAAAAGGCGTACCAAAATCAATTATCCTGGCAAAGGAGCGTATTGATGATGACCCCTCATTACCGTTATCACTCCATGAGCTTTCAGCTCTGGGAGGCGTGAGTCAGTTTCAGCTACTACGCGCTTTTTCTACAGTCACAGGGCTTACTCCACATGCTTATCTTATCCAGCGGAGACTGCAAAAGGCGAGGCAGCTTATCGCTGGAGGAATGTCTCTTACTGATGCCTCCTATACCGCCGGTTTTGCAGATCAAAGTCATATGACGCGACTTTTTGTTCGTACTTATGGCATAACGCCCGGCGCCTATGCTGCAGCGATAAAGTAAGCTGCAATTTTATTCAATACACCAATCGTGACACTCGGCATGCTGCTGGAAACATTCCGGAAGAGAGATTTGCCAATGTCACTATTCTACCCTCCCATCATTCGTAATCATGTTGAACGACTCTACACTGGAATAATTCATGCTGATGGCATTATTCCCCGTACCAACCTCACTGCGCAGACTCAGTTGCCCCGTTACATCGAGTCCGAAGTAAAAGTCTGTGGGGGAAATTCATTATGACGCTTGAGTTTCTCCTTACCACTCTCATTATCGTGGCATCTCCAGGGACTGGCGTACTCTATACTGTCGCCACGGGCATTTCAGATGGTGCTCGCGTAAGTATAATTGCCGCATTGGGTTGCACGCTGGGTATTGTTCCGCACATATTAACAGTTATTACAGGACTGGCTGCAATACTGCATACCAGTGAAATGGCCCTTCAGATAATTAAATATTTGGGCGTAGCATATCTGCTTTATATGGCATGGAAAACGCTTAATGAAAATAAAAATCTGAATATGGCTAGTAAAACTAAAAAACAGAGTTTAAGGCAAGTTATAACCTCGGCGATACTTATCAATCTACTCAACCCAAAACTCTCCATGTTTTTCCTGGCATTCTTACCGCAGTTCGTTATTAAAGGTGAGATCTCACCTGTTTCTCAGATGCTGGAGATGAGCCTGATTTTTATGGTTATGACTTTCTTTGTATTTACCGTATATGGAATTAGTGCAGCCAGCATACGCCAGCATGTGGTTGCTAATGCTGCTGTGCAACGTTGGGTATTGCGTTTCTTTGCTGTTGCGTTTGCCGGGCTTGCCGTTAAACTGGCATTGATGCAAGTCTAGACGTCAGATGAAGTCATGATAAATAAAAGCCAATAGTTAATTTTCCAAATAAAAACCAGTGATAAGCAAATTCTCAAGCATCAATAAGGTAAAGAGCCGGTATGGCAACGATAAAGGATGTTGCAGAGTTAGCAAGAGTATCCACCGCAACCGTTTCACGCGTTATTAATCAAACTGCATGGGTTGAACCGGTGACGCGTGAGCGTGTTGAAAAAGCTATGCGCGAGCTGAACTATCATCGCAATGCCGCCGCAATTGCATTAGCGAAACGCAGCGGGGACATGCTCGGGTTATTGACCGGCAATCTTGCCGATCCTTTTTTTGCCAGACTTGCCCGAGGCGTGGAAGAAGTATCACGCCAGCAGCAATTTCGGCTGATGGTATGCAGCGGTGGCCACGATGAAGGAATGGAAAAATCCGGGCTCGATTTCCTGATCAACCAGGGCTGTGAAGCTATTGTGGTCCATGCCAGTAGGCTCTCCGAAAAAGAACTGTTGCGATATGCCGCGCATTTCCCGGCCATGGTCGTCGTGAATCGCTATATTGCCGGGATGGCCAATCGCTGCGTATGGCTGGAAAATAGTCAAGCAGCCAAAACAGCCACGCTACATCTACTGGAACAAGGACACCGTTGTATTGCCTGCGTGACAAGTGATTTACCGATTATCGATCGTCGTGAGCGGCTGGAAGGCTATCAGTTGGCGCTGGCCGAATATGGCATTACGCCAGATAAAAACTGGGTTATTAGCGTCCCCTTCAATGAAGAGGGGGGCGAACGCGCTGCGCATCAGTTGCTAAATTGCGGCATCCCTTTCACTGCAGCGGTGACATTTAACGATGTGATGGCCGCCGGGATTATGCGCATCCTTCATCAACAAGGAATTACACTACCACAGCAGCTTTCAATCGTTGGGTTCGATGATGTGGTGATGGCGCGCTATCTCTATCCCGCGCTGACAACAATGCATTACCCCGTTGAACGGATGGCGCGCTGTGCTTCGCACCTGGCGATACAGCTTTTTAAGGGCGCAACCCAGCGTCCCAGTGTGAATAGCTTCACTGCGGATCTGGTGATCCGCGATTCTGTTCTTCCCCCCGTCATCAATGCGTAAATCGTCAAGCCCCTGAATTGTGATCGACTTCAAGTTTAACGCCCTCATGTAATCGCTTACATGAGGGCCAATGAACGATCACAGTCAGGCCTAAGGGTGTTCTCTACTCTTGAACGACCTTACAGACTGGAGATTCATGAATGAATGCCTCTCAAAATCAGAAAAAAACGCTCTCATTTGGACTGGCAGCGATCCCTATTTTAGCCATGCTCCTGCTATTAATTATTGGCTACGGCATTATGGGGTTACGCATTGAACCTTTGTTACTGTGCTCTGCCGCTGTCGCCGCAGGGATGGCCTGGTGGCAAGGGTATTGCTGGGAAGACATCATTAATTCGGTGGTCGATAAACTCGCCAAAGCAATGCCGGTTATTATGATTCTTATCTGCGTTGGCGGCCTGATTGGAACATGGATGTTTAGCGGCACCATCCCTTATATGGTGTACTGGGGACTTAAACTCATCAGCCCCGAATACATTCTCATCGCCGCCTTCTTTTTGACCAGCGTCGTATCCGTATGTACCGGAACATCCTGGGGTTCAGCCGGAACGGTGGGCGTAGCATTGATGGGGGTAGCCGCCGGACTGGATGTCTCGATGGCAGCGGCTGCGGGAGCCGTTGTTTCTGGTGCTTACTTCGGCGACAAGATATCGCCGTTGTCAGACTCCACTAACTTTGCGGCCATTGTCGCAGATACGACCCTTTTCGAGCATATTCAGCACTTATTGTGGACCACAATTCCCAGCTTTTTGCTTGCAGCCGTGGTTTATCTAATTGCGGGCCACAGCAATATGCTGGGCGAGGTCGCCACGCCACAACGGGTGACCGATATTGTCAACGCCCTGGAGTCGCTGTACCACTTCAATATCATTCTGATTTTGCCGCCCGTAATCGTTTTATGGGGGGCGATTCGTAAAAAACCGGTCATTCCTTTAATGCTGAGCGCGTGCGTATTAGCCCTGATTCTGGGCGTTGTGATGCAGGGACTTAGCATCAAGCAAGGACTGGATGCCTTTATCGATGGCTTTAATATTACGATGTTCCCGCAAGGGAGCGAGGGCATTATTGCGGATGTACCACGCCTGATTAACCGTGGTGGAATGTTCTCAATGATGAGCACTATCCTTCTGGTATTTTGCGCATTCTCTTTTGCCGGGGCTTTAACGTTAACGGGGGCGCTCAACATTCTTATTAACCGCCTGTTGACCGTCATTCACAGTGTCGGTCAGCTAATTGCGGCGACCATTGGAACCACCATTCTGGTGACAGGTGCGACAAGCGACGGCAAACTCGCTCTTCTGGTTCCAGCTGAATTATTTAAAGACGCTTACCGTCGTATGGGACTGGATACTAAAAATCTATCCCGCACTATTGAAGATGCGGGCACAGTTATTGAGCCGCTATTGCCGTGGACCTCTGCCGGAGTCTATATGGCAACGACATTAGGCGTGAGCACGCTGGATTTACTGCCATGGGCAATTCAGTGCTATGCCGCAATCTTCTTCGCCTTGATTTATGGTTTTACAGGAATCGGTATCGCAAAAGCGCCATCAGCGGCAGGTACAGCTAAAAAAATTACGGCAACAGAATAGGGAGAGCATGTAATGGATTTTAATAAGGTTATCGATCGCCACAATACCGGTTCGCTGAAATGGGACTTTATGACGCGATATTTCGGCGAAGATATACATGAACTGTTGCCAATGTGGGTTTCTGACTTTGACTTTGCTTGCCCCCCTGCCGTTCAGGAGGCTTTAACACTCCGCGTCGGGCACGGCATTTTTGGTTACAGCGAACGCCCACAAAGTTACTTTGATTCATTAAACTCATGGTTCTCCACCCGCCATCAACTGGAAATAAAGCAGGAATGGGTCTGCAGCATTGAAGGTGTCGTTCCGGGGTTATCTCTACTGGTGCAAATGCTGAGTCAACCCGGTGAAGGCGTGGTCGTTCAGGGGCCGTACTACGGCTCATTCGCCAAAATTATCTCTCTGAACGGCAGGCAGCTCCTGGAAAACCCATTATCTGAGGATCCGGTTACGGGTTATCAAATGGATTTTGTGCACCTGGAAATGTTATTCCGGACTGAACGCCCACCGTTGATGATTTTATGTAATCCGCATAACCCAACCGGCCGTTGTTGGTCTGCGCAGGAGCTGGAACAGCTACTCACCTTATGTGAGACCTATAATGTTACGTTGCTGTCTGATGAAATATGGGCTGATTTATTACTGCCAGGGGAAAAATTTACTTCAGTTCTGCATCTGGGAGCGCGCTGGCATTCGCGCGTTATCTCTGCCACCTCCGCCAGTAAAACGTTTGGTTTGTCGACACTACGCATTGCTAATTTTCTGATACCGGCACCGGCATTGCGTGAACACTTTTTACGCCGTCTGGATGCGCATGGGCTGGATGTGTTCAATGCGCTATCCGTCGAGGCAAGTACGGCAGCATGGCAACATGGCGCGCCCTGGTTAGACGAGTTACTTGGTTATCTGGCTGAAAATCGACGCTGGTTTATTCAACAGATTAATGAATATCTCCCGTGGGCCCGGGTTGTTCCTTCCCAGGGTACGTATCTGCTGTGGATCGATTGCAATGCGCTTGGACTGGATGATGAGCAACTCAAAGGGGTTATGCTTGATGTTGCCGGTATTGCGCCTTCAATGGGAAATAGCTTTGGTTCGGCTGGCAAAGGTTTTATTCGCCTGAACATGGGATGTCCACGCGCCTACCTCGAAAAAGCGATAGTGGGGTTGAAGCGTATTACAGTTTAATCTTCCTGCAAAAATAAAGTAAAAATCCCCGCCATCCGATGAGGATGCGGGGACATTCACAAAAATCTTAGAGAGCTAAAATTATTTAGCTCGCCGTTATCATGCTTAAAGGTCTTTTATTTCGTAGTCCGGTAGATGACATTGCGTAATAAAAGCATTCAGCGTTTCGATATCCGGCAGTGCGGTCAGCGCCCCCTTGCGAGTTGTCGCGAGCGCTCAACAATTGATCTAGCCCCCTAAGTTCTCTCGTCATTGGGTGTATATTTATTAACCACCCCTCTAACAAAAGGAACGTTGTATGACAGAGCATGAACGGTTTTGCCAGGCCTGCGGAATGCCAATCTCCGGTAGTGATGCCAACGTTGCCAGCAATCAATATTGCACCTGGTGTAGTGATGCCGACGGTAATTTGAAATCCTGGGATGAAGCCGTTGCAGGTCTGGCGGCGTTTCTCGACTCATGGCAAAAGGTCGGCCCGGAAGAGGCGCGTATACGTGCTAAGCGTTATCTTACAGCGATGCCCGCCTGGGCGCATAAGGCGGATAACCACTGAGCCTCCGGGCATCATGAATATGAGGGACAGTATGTTTTCTTACATTATGTTAGGTACCAATAATCTCCCGCGCGCCATTCAGTTTTACGATCCGCTAATGGAACTGCTTGGGCAACCGCAGGCCGGGCGTAATGAAGAAGGGGCGTCGTGGGGAACATTCAACGGCAACCACACCGTTGGACTGTGCATCGGCAGCCCCTTCGATCGACAACCTGCCAGCGTTAGTAATGGCACGATGGTGGCGCTGAATGCACGTTCCGTCGAGCATATTGAGCAGTTACACACCCTCGCGCTCAGCCTGGGCGGCACAGATGAAGGCGCGCCGGGTCACAGGCCGCAGTATGGTCAGGGATTTTACAGCGCCTACGTACGCGATCCGGACGGCAACAAGCTCGCGTTTATCTATTACGCGAACGTAGTCTAAAGAAATCTTTATCGGCAATTCGGTACTGGCAGAGATCAGCTTTACTGTATTGTGAAGGCATAGTATCGCATCAATACATCGCTTATCGATCGGCGCTAACGATCAATATCGAAAAGCTGATCTATCAAAACGATTATCTTGCATACACTTGCCTGGTAAACCAGATAATGAGGCCATCACGGCGCGGAAAGATGAAGAATAAAATCGACGTCAGCCTCATCTTTCCGGCTTACAATGTCACTAAGACCATTGGTAGTCCGGTTAATAAAATCCTCAGTGAAACCCGCATGGCTATTGAACTTATTATTGTCGATATTCAGTCCGGCCTGAAGAATGAATGTACGATGGAAAAATGCCTCAGTGTGGGGATGGATATCCGTGAAAAACAGCGTTCAAATCTCATTATGCATAATTGTTGCGGTATAGGTCCGCCAGTTACCTGAATCGTTCATCACCGCATAGTTTAACGTTGCCCCCACGCCTGGAGCCTGAGAAAGTACGACATCTCGCCGCTCATACGGCGCGAGCATGATGTTATCGATCCTGATTCCCTTTGTTGTCGTTACTGTCAGGCTCATATACCACGGCGTTGGGTTGGTTATCGTGATGCCCTGCGAAGTGATGCTGAAGCGCAGTTTCTGTTCATCATTGGCGGTGGGCGCCTTTAAGCCGGTCGGACGAATAAATACCTTCAACCGCAGCCGTAGGGGTAACACTAGCTTGCGGCTGGCGCTTTTCGTCGCGCTCAGTTCAGGCGGTATCTGGTAAATGTTGAGCCAGAACAGGCTCTCCCGATCCTCTGGCAGACTGCGCCGTGAGCTCAGCATCACGCGAAGTGTTCTCAACTCATCCGGCTGCATTTTAAAGACGGGCGGCAATACTACCAGCGGCGTACGGGTGCTATCGGGGGAAGAAGCTATTTCTCCGGCGTCGGTCCAGATTTGTAACAGCATTGGCGTTACGCTGTCATTTGCGAGCGTCAGCGACTGGGCAATATCGTTAGCGGCGAATACGAGCCGGGTTCGGTCAACGTTAACCGCAGCAAACG
>PPYF01548889.1_pt1 | contig 12861 bp, 8 predicted proteins | sample 1559871 | NCBI WGS metagenome assembly PPYF01 (sample SAMN08240021, study PRJNA423297) | Human gut metagenome, whole genome shotgun sequencing project. | reverse complement strand
TGTTAAGGAGCTGCTTGAAATTGCATCCGAAGTAGTTGTTCACCGCATTACTCAGGTAGGTCGTATTCGTGCCGGATACAAAAAGATATTATTTTACTGATTATCAATATGATTACTCTATTGTCATGAACAGATATCCCATATTGTTATTTGAATCAATTCTAGATAAATTCAAATATCTCCTAGAATTTATATCTTGAATAAATACCTTTACATATCACCTAAAGAACTTACTAAATAAACCTTCCATTCTTTCGTTTGTTTCATTTAAATTATTATTTTTGTAACCGCGGTTACAGTAACACAGATTACTAAAGCTTATGAAATTCTATAATAGAGAAAATGAACTGGCAGAGTTGAAAAGGATACAACGCCTGTCTTTTGAAGAAAATTCACGCCTCACAGTTATAACAGGAAGACGTAGAATAGGGAAAACCAGCCTTATAATGAAGGCTGTGGACGAAATGCCTACTGTATACCTATTTGTAGGCAGAAAGAATGAAGCTACTCTCTGTAGTGAGTTTATCCCCCTCATTTCGGGCGCTTTGAATATCTTTGTACCAGCAGAGATACGGTCTTTCAGTTCATTATTTCAATATATGATGGAAATAGCGGGACAAAGGGCATTCAATCTGGTTATAGATGAATTTCAAGAGTTCTATAATATTAATAATTCCATTTATAGCGATATACAAAACATTTGGGATCGTTACAGAAAAGAGACCAAAATGAACCTGATTGTCTGTGGATCCATTTATTCTTTGATGAATAAGATCTTTCAAAATAATAAAGAGCCGTTATTTGGGCGTGCCGATAATATTATAAAGCTTTCACCCTTCAGCCTCCCTGTACTTAAAGAAATTATGTATGATTATTATCCAACATATACGAATGACGATTTGTTGGCATTGTATACATTTACCGGAGGTATACCCAAATATGTTGAATTGTTTTGTGACAATCGTATATTGAACATCAATGGAATGATCGACTTCATGGTCCGTGATAACTCCCCGTTTACAGATGAAGGAAAGAATCTTTTAATAGAAGAATTCGGCAAAAATTATGCGACCTATTTTTCTATTTTAAGTGCCATAGCAAATGGCAAAAATACACAGGCAGAAATAGAAGCGGCTTTAGGGAATAAAAGCATTGGCGGTTATTTGAGAAGACTGATTGAAGATTACAATATCATTGTACGCCAACGCCCTATTCTATCAAAGGAGGGAACACTGGCTATCCGATATGAAATACAGGATAACTTTATCAGTTTCTGGTTTAACTATTTTGATAAAAACCGCTCTCTCATTGAAATAAAGAATTATATGGCATTACGTTCCATTATCAAGGCTGACTATCCCACTTATTCCGGAAAAATGTTGGAGCGTTATTTTAAGCAGAAGTTTGCAGAAAGTTTCCTTTATAAAGATATAGGCTCTTGGTGGGAGTTAAAAGGCGATGCATATGAAATTGACATTGTAGCCCTATGCCTGGAAAAAGATAAGGCGGTTGCCGTAGAGATCAAACGCCAGAAAAAGAACTATAAACCGGATTTGCTGGAGAAGAAAGTGGAACACCTTAAACATAAGGTACTTCCACATTATGCGATAACAAAAATGTGTTTGTCCCTGGAGGACATGTAGTTTCCCTTGTAAAAAGGGACGGGGCTGTCCATGAGAAAGATACACTCTAAAGATACTCATTTTCTGCGACATACAGAAAACCTATGCTTTTTTAGGACACTCTACGAAGTGTCCTTATTAAATTGAATTAGCTTAATATTTTATTTAATAATTGGAACAGAACTCGGCTTTCAGGAGATGAATATTCTTTTTTACTGGTCAGATTTTCTAACAGAATATATTGTTTTAGTACATATAGATAATAAATCAGGCTCAAAACATGGATGATCATCTGTTCATTCGCAGGTGGAAATGCTGAGATTATCTTCATTTTAAATGCCTCAGCGATAAAATCCGGTTGTTCCTTTTCTCCTTTCATCTATCGCTGAAACTCCCTGCCCATAGGCGTTCCGGCTATGAAGGGGCTCCTGTCATTGCTCTGTCAGCCTCCTTTCAGCCTGCTCTTTCACATTTTTTGTGAAGGAATAAAACGATACGGGCTGAAATGGAAGTGAGGGGAAATGGTTTCAGATTTAACCGGCTGATTTTCTGTGCATATTACATAAGATGACAGGATGAGGGGAAAAGGGAGCGTATCGGATTAGTGGGGGAGTAATACACGGAACAGACTAGGTCTGTAAGCTGAACAGGCTAAGTCTGTGCACTGAACAAGCTGGCGTGTTTTAAAAACGTATAGTTGTTTTTTAAAAGCCTGAAGATGTTTTCTTAAAAGTTGAAGACGTATTTTTTAAAGCTCAAGGTGTATTTTAAAAACATAAAGGCGTATTCAACAATAACATTAGTAACGTATAAGCCCCAACATTAGTAACGTGTCAGCTCGTATGTTAGTAACGTGTAAGCCCACACGTACATAAGCATCGGGTCACACATACGCAAGCATCGGCCTACACATACGTATGTATTGCGCCCTGTATCCATTGAATTTTGCACCAAGTTCCATTAAATCTTGCACCAAGTTTCATCGAATCCTGCACCAAGATCTGCCATATTTCCGCCCCCTCTTGACAAACGCCTTTTTATGTTGTATATTTGTAGTTTGCCAAACTTAAAAAAGTAACTCATGAATGTATTCGCTACTCTCAAAACAGTCTTCTTCGGAAGCAAATTCCTGTCAAGCCCTGTTCCTATTGACGGAACACCGCGTCGTGATCTCGTATCCGCTCTCAACGGGCTGATGCCGCTTTGCCGGACTATACCCGGCGTGCGTCTGGCGCTGGATATCCGCGAGGGCCAAGTAGTTCTGGCATTGAACTGGACTCCGCGCACCGACGGGAATGCTCCCACGGGCAGTTACCACTACATCGTGTCGGACGAAGACGGAGTAAGAGAGATGGCCGACTCACAGGTTCTTCTCACTGAAAACGGTAAGGATAACCTGCCGGGGAGTATGGACGATTCTCGGACACATCCGACAGTCTCAACTGAAAAGACAGAGAAGGATTCCGCTCACTTGAAAAAAGATGTTCAGAAAAAAGCGGAACCAATCTCCTCAGAAGATACTGGCAAGAAAGCGAAATCACATACCCTGATGCAGGAAGTGACCGCTTTCCTCACCTCCCGCTACCGCTTCCGGTTCAATGTGCTTACTGAAGAAACTGAAGTGGCAAGTGTAGAAAACAACATTCCCGATACTCATCTGCGTTACGCCAAAGTGGACGAACGATGGATGAACTCACTAAGTCTGGAGGCTATTGAAACGGGCATAGACTGTTGGGACAGGGACATTCAACGCTTTGTGCGCTCACGCCGCATCAGTGAATACCATCCCTTTACTGCCTATTTTGAACAGCTTCCCGAATGGGACGGCACGGACCGGGTGTCCGCGTTGGCACGCAGGGTGTCCGACGACCCGGTATGGGTGAACGGTTTCCACCGTTGGATGCTGGGACTCTCTGCCCAATGGATGCAGCTCAATCCGGATAACAACCGCGCCAACAGTGTGGCTCCCCTGCTGGTGAGCAGTCGCCAGGGATTGGGGAAAAGTACGTTCTGCCGTCTGCTGATGCCCGATAGGCTGAAATCCTACTACACGGAAAGTTACGACCTAAGCTCCCCGGCATCCGCCGAAGCCAAGCTGGCTGCCTACGGATTAATCAACCTGGATGAATTCGACAAACTAGGTGCGTCCAAAATGCCTTTGCTGAAGAACCTGATGCAAGCCTCCGCACTGAATATCCGCAAGGCTTACAAACACAGCGCTTCATCGCTTCCCCGTATTGCCTCGTTCATCGGCACCAGCAACCGGGAGGATTTGCTGGTAGACCGCACCGGCTCACGCCGCTTTCTTTGCGTCAGTCTGAAGCATGCCATAGACTGCACCACGTCCGTAGAGCATAAGCAATTGTACGCCCAGCTTAAAACAGAACTTCTATCCGGTGAACGAAGCTGGTTCAATAAAGAAGAGGAACAGACTATACAGCAACATAATGCCCTATTCTACAAGCATGTACCCGAAGAAGAGGTGTTCCGCCTTTGCTTTCGCTTTGCTACAGAAGAGGACAATCCGCAGGAAGTGCTTAGCCTCTCCGCCACCCAACTGTTTGAACGTATGAAGGCCGCCCATCCTTCGATCATGAGAGGGATGACCGCCTACAGCCTGAGCCGTATCCTGCCCCAGCTGGGCGAACGGGTACATACCACCAAGGGAAATGTATACCGGGTGGTAGAATGTTATATTTCACCGTACTCCCTGCCTGTAAAAATTTGGATGAGGTTTTAAATCCGAATGCATATATGCTCCCGTTATGATCATATACATACCGTTTCTCAATATCCAATAACGGGTCTCCGTTTCTTAATCCCTCTATGGTTTCATTCAGTTCATCCAGTGATGATCCGCTGAACGTCTTATGCAATATTTTTGCCTCCTCTTCAGTCGGAAGATGCCATCCGTCTGCTTCCTCCTCCTGTATGATATTCCGCACATCGGAAGCGAATCCACTCCACTCATCCAGACTCATCAACAAAATATCCGCCCCTGTGGAACTTGCATTCTCTATGCCAGCTACAATACCGCCGTTCCAGATACCGCCAATTTCGGGTAGCCCGGAAAGATCCGGATTAATGGAAGGCGGCTCACTACCGCCATTACCTTCATCAGCACCGCCAAAATTGAATTTGATGTCTATCGGAGCCTTCCATTCACCTGATATCAAACTGCCCCCTACCGTGACATCACCCGAATAGCTGCCCCCGATATTCAATGGCACGTTCGCTTCCGGCTTTCCTTTGAAAGTGTATCCAAACGTCTTTGTCTGACTATTATCTTCCAAGGTTATGGAAAAAACGGTCTGAGAGCCGCTCCCCGGAAAAATATAAAAAGGCTTTGCACTCCAAATTCCACCCGGCTCAGACTCACAAATAATTTCCGTACTCTTGTCTTTGCCGGAATACTCCCTTGTAAACGACAGGGAAGAATATAAAGGCGAAATCTGCAAACTCACCTTTTTAACGTTTGCCGGTATATCTTCCAAACTGATATTGACTAAAGATACAGCATAATAGAGGGTTACAGAAACAGATATATTTTTCTTATTGGCAATTGTCACAGTTGAAGTGCCCATCATTAGCGCGCGTGAGCTTCTGTTATTTTCTTTCATAACAATTACATCATCAAGGCTAGGATCTTTCGGAACGATATATTCTTCTCCCAAACCGGCTATTGCAACAATAGTATATCGGGCAGGAGGTAACTTCATTTCAATCTGGGCGTTATCTGTCATTTTCAGACTGGCAGAACAGCTGCCGTCCTCTGCAAACGCATAGATATAGGCCGGATAATTAATCTGGGATTCTCCGCTAGACCTGGCAGATATCTTTAAAGGAAGATTTGTTTGCGAGACTCCGTCTTCATCGTCTTCTTCATCATACATCGGGCGTTGGCAAGAAACAGCAGACAGCAGCAATAGAAACAGAAGCACCTTTAATTCGGTTAATCTATAATTCATAACATATTATTTGTTTGTGGGTTTATTTCTTCTCCATTTATAACTATATCCTCTTCTTCATTTCCCGGAGTCCAACCCGAAATACTTCCTCCCGTTATAATTACATTTCCGTCTTTTACTACAATATTGTATTTATGAATACATCCGGACAATAAGCCCGGAGACAGGTCGTCTCGTCGTGTTATGTAATATTTGTTGTTACGGGTATATTCAATGGTGAGATTAACAGAATGGTTTTTCACGGCTTTCGGATCAATGTTTCCGTCATTCTCGCCCCCGTTCAGGATAAAATAAAAAGAAACATCCTGATTGTTCATGGTGTGTGACGGAGTAATCTGGAAGGTTTCCTTGGGAGTTTCGCTGATGGTGATGCTGTTCGTTTCAAAGGAGTAGTATCCTTGGGTCGTCAACCCATTTCCTTCAAGTCTGATTTTGTCAATAACGGCCTGTGCCATATCTCCTTCACCCTTTATGTTTATCTTTAATAGTGACAAAACGTGCTTAAATGAATAATCGCCCGAAAAGGCCACATTGCCAAGGTCGGTATCGTAGGAAAGCTTCCTGGATGCTACTAGAAAGTCATATTGGTCAATATTTTCCCAAGTCCCGTTCTGGCTGTCGAGAGAAGGCATTTTTATATTTTCCTTACTTTCGGCTTTAGAACCGGAGTGGGGATAATATGCGTAAAAAGTATGTTCCTGGTTTTTATCTTTCCAAAAGACACTCTTTTCTGTAGTCCAGGAAGTTCCATCGAATATCCAGCGGACGGCACTGTCATTGTCCATAAAAACACCTATATCATCGGTTTTACTAAAACTAGCGATGGCATTTTCATGATCTTGCAAGTAGCGTGCCCCGGAAACTGTTTTCCCGATTCTTGCCATAATGGATACCGTGTACTCTTTTTCTTGTGATTGCTCTAGTTCCTCACTACCTTGGCAGGCAGAGAAGTACATGATCGTCAATAGCGATACATACAGTGATCTTTTCATTCTTTTATTTTATAATAGTGAGGGACAAAACATCAGCTTATCCGTTAAAATTAAAATGAGGACAAGTTGAATTGGTTGAGGATTAAAGCATGTCTGCTTATTGTCGGTAAGAAATTAAACTTGTGTTCGGCTGCGAAAATAATTCATTCTTAGCAAAAAGAAAAACAAAATGATAAAAAGATGAAAATTAAATGTGTTATGCCGGCAACAGCATAAACATTCTTACCGGTATATTCCCATAAAAAATAGTGGAAGGCAATCTTTTGTTTAACGCTTTAGGCTGACTATGACTAAATCTTACCTGTAAATTATTTCCTTCCATTCTTCCACAGTACGTGTAAGGGAAGAAAAATTCACCCCGATACAGACTATTTTACGGTTATCGGTCAAATAAGATCGGGCATAGCCTTTCTCTGCTATTTCTGTTGACCTCTCCACCTCCGGGTTTCAAATAATGTGCTGCCAATACGGACAAGAACCCTTTACGCACCTCATTATTGGGAAAATCGAGCAGATAAGTTCCCATACGTCTATTATATTCTTTAATAGTGAGATATCCGCTCTGATAAATCATGGGTAGAGGCTGTTCCACATCAGCCTTATAATCCACAAACAAAGAGGGAACATAATAACGTCCGGCAAGTTCGTTTATCTGCTCGCGGCTGTGTTGCAGCAGACGAACCAAATAGGTGGGAGTACCTGTAGAGAACCAGTAATCACGAATTGCCATACTGTCAAAAGCATTAAGAATGCTGAACGGATTGTAAATGTCGGTCATCCTCTCTCCAAAATGATATCCGTCATATTGCCGTCTGAGAAGTTCCTTCATTTCTTTCACTGTGTACTGATATTTAGCAGCCAACTGTATGGTGGGTTCTTCGAAAAATGCTTCCAGCTCATTCTGGGTGATACCGCACAAGGCTTCGTACCGTTCATCCATACTGATATCCTTAGGCTGGTTAAATCCACTGAAAACACTTACTTGGGAAAACTTTGTTACTCCGGTCAACAATACGAATCTCAAGTATTGATCGGCTCCTTTAAAGGTAGAATAAAAGGATTTCAATATTTCCCGGTTATGGTTCTCCAACAGAACTTGCTTTCCATAATCATCATAAAAACAAGCTTCCGTATCTAATACATCCAAAATAGGTTTGTCATATTCATCAATCAGAACCACCGCACGCCGCCCTGTCTGTTCATAAGCCCGGCGAAGTATTTCAATGAAACGGGTTCCTATGGTTGTATAATTGGGATTCTTGCCATAAATATCTTCCCAGTTCCCTAAATAGCCTTCAATGGTAGCCTCCAGAATTCCGGGTTGTGTATACAGTCCTCCATTAAAGTCTATACGGAAGATAGGATACTCATACCAGTCCTTTTCCAATCCGTCGATTTCCAGTCCGGCAAACAAATCTTTGCGTCCCTGGAAATAACAGGCAAGGGTACTTACCAGCAGGCTTTTGCCAAAACGGCGTGGACGGCTCAAGAAATAAGTCTTGCCTTGTGTTACCAAGTTGTAAATCAAACCGGTCTTATCCACATATACATAGCCATCTTCACGGATTTGGTCAAAACTCTGTATTCCAATAGGGTATTTCATATTTTGTTGCGGTTCTAGAATGAATGATAAAACAAAGATATTAGTAAATGACAAACAAAGCAAATAAAGGATTTGTTTTTTCTGCTTATGACAAGTTTTTCCGTTTCCTATTAATGGATAATCACCTGTTTCTGTCCATATATATTGGCATTCTGTCCTTTAAAGGATACTTTGAAAAGTATTTAGAATCTATCTATTCTGCAATAAGATATACTTCTTCTGAATTTGCTATATCATTGTTTATCAGTGTTATACATGTTCTCTAATGTGTATTAATATCTTTATACCATTGTAGTTTTGTATATTCTTCATTCAAGTCATTAAGTTCTCTCTGCATGATAAAAGTGGTCATACCTGAAAAGGCGGTGATAGGGAATGTTCCTTCTTCCGTAGCATAAAAAGGAGTATTTCTTTTGTAAACCACACATTGGCTGATACATTCTTGAAGTGCATTGTATGTATTTTCATCTGATAATGATTGATAATATTGAGCGAAATCAAAAAAATAGAATGGGGCTTTTAAAACTCCATCATAATTTTGAAGGTTACCGACCGGGAGAAAAGAGCCGGATGCTTCTGTATTGATCTGTCGTATCAAATTCGCTAAATTTGATAATCCGGCAGTTTTTATTATGCTAATGGTAGCAGAACGTTTATCGCCTTCCATCAAATTCCAATAATGAAAATAATTTTCTGCAAATCTTTGCAAATCAGCATTTTCTTCAAGCAGACAGGAAATACTGCCGGCATAGATAGGAGTAAATCCCGGAGATACTACTGGGGCAGAGGAAGCCATGATATATGCTGCTTTATTTCTTAATTCATAAGCCACCTCAATACCTGCCATATTACATGCTTCAAAGATTATGAATTCAAATAAATGGTCCGGGAGGGCCATGGCAAAATCTGTTATTTCCATTTCATTGTCATTATCGATGATGATAGACCGCGAGCCATTAACCAATGTATGTGGAGGAAGCCAGCCACTGCCATGGGAAAACACGATTAGACCGTAGCTTTTAGCAGGATAAAGCCGAGTTACGTCGTTTATAACTCGTTTAAGCACTTGGGGGGAGGCTGAGTTTTCTTGGTCATAGGTATGTATGGTAATATAGCCTTTCTCACTTTTTCCATCAATTTCCATCAATCGTGGAGAGTCCTTAAATGGTGTATCCTGATACACTATTATATTTCCATCTGTCCCGTCTTCCCATCCATTTTTAATTTGAACAAGTTTGTCATAGGTTTCGGCATCAAGATTATTATCTCCTCCCAGATAAACCAATAGTGTCCGTGCAGGTAAAACAACAGGGGTGTCATTTTCTTTATGACAGCCACATACTAATAACAGAAAACAGACAGCATATATATACTTCATACACAATATAATTGGATAAACGATTATAAAAACTAAAAGAGGGGAACATTTTGCCCCCCTCTTTTTTTATAAACAATGAGCGTATTAATTACTTGTCATTGTGCTTCTTAACTTGGATTTGGATAGTTCCAACAGAATGTCCACGATCATTCTTCCAAGTATGGTCGCAGATACCGCCCCACTTGTGATTTACACAAACTTCTACATCAATAGTAAATGGTTGAGCAATATCTTCACCATTGTTGATCCATGTGATAGTCTGGTTAGCATTATCAAGTTTGATCTTCTTCATGTTTTCAGCATCCAGTTCACTTCCGTCAGCAAAGTATGCCTTAGAAACCTTGAAGTTAACAGTTGTATTAACATCGAATACATTACGGTCAACTACCAGTTTCTTTGACCAACCAGCTTGATCACCTGTCTGAACCAAAGTATTATTCTTAGCCATATCTTTGTGATCATAGATAACATGGTTGTTATTGAATTGTGCCTGAGCACCTTCAGACCACAGATAATCTGACAAGAAGAATGCATCCTTCAATGATACTGTATTTTCAGCTTCCTGATACTTGTCATACAAAGGACCTGCTTCGTAAGCGTGGAATACCATCGGAGTTACAAATGCAACTTCAAATTCATCGATAACCACTGTAGAACGTCCATTTTCAGGAGCAGGAGCACCAGTATAAGTAGTAGTATGATCTTTAGCCCAAGGAGTATTGTTTACCATATTGATAGTATCGCAAGAGAAGTTATTGTAATCTTCTTTAGCATACTTGTTATGAGCATTGGCTTCCTTGTTGCAAGTACCATACAATCCGTCAACATCTTCATTGAAGCTTACTACAGCACGCATTTTGATCTTCTTCAAATCCTTAGCGTCAGCAGCATTGATCCAAGTACGTCCTTCGTCTGTTGCCTCCAAAGCGATATACCACTTGTTGTCTTTACCTTGATACAAACGGATACCGGAATTGTGACCATCAGCTATCTTAGATGCGTTATTATGCTGGTCAACCAATTCGAATGACAAGGTAGCTCTAGCCCAATCCTTATCATGAGTCTGACCCTTATAAGGATTATAGTTGATCAAATCGAATTCGTCATTCAATACTGCAACCATTTCATAAGTTGTAGGAGTATCAAAGTTATCGTATCTACCGTGAGCAATGAAGTAAGAATCATCTACCCAGTTCAACTTAGTCTTTTCAGGAGCAACTACATCCGGATACTTCACATTGATAGTATAAGTAACATGGATGTCAGATAATCCCTTATGATCAGCATTTGGCTTGTATGTACCCTTAACAGTGTAAACGTCGTGATCGTCATGACGAGAGAATGCTGTATTCTTCACTGTAACGAACAACTGATTGTATTCTTCAGGTTTAAAGTTCGGATCTAATGAATAGTCTGCATTATCTTTTCCATCCCATGCATATACAGCGTGTTGTTTAGCCTCATCTGCTGTTGCAAATTCAGGAACGAAATCATAAGTCTTACGGAATTCGTCTTTACTCAACTGTACATCTTTATGGTTGAATATCTTATCCATATCCATGTCAAGAACTTGATTGATATGTTTCAGAGTAACATCTTTTGTTTCTGTAATATTAATTTCAGGAACAACTGTCTTGCGTACAATGTGAATCTTGATGATTGCTGTTTTAACTACATTACCATTGTCTTCACCCGGTGCTACCAGTTTCACACGAACAATAGGAGTTCTGTCTATAGCAGCTGTGTGGCTGGCATCAGTTTCTGCGCCCCAAATCGGGTCCGGAGTTTGTTTTACTGTAGCAACACCATCTTTGGTAACATCCAAATAACGTTTTGTCTGGTTAACGCCATCATAATAGAAGTCAACCGGTTCAAACACCAATGAATAGTCATCAAAACCATTCTCCATCAAAGGATACTGAGCGTCTTGGGCTCTACCCATACGTTTGTCAAAGAATGAAGTTACGATGTCCTTCAAATTTTTTGAATGTCCATCACCTGTATAGTTCAATTCTACAACAATACGTTCTGCATCATCTTTAGATTCAGCATCTCCTTTATATAACTGGTTTTCAGCATTGGCTTCGAACTTAGCTTTATCTGCTTGATAAGCCTTCAATTTAGCCTCTTCAGTACCGGTCGGATTCAAGGTGTTAAGATAATATTCATCTTTGATGAATTCTCTATAATTTACCTTGTTAGGAGCAATTGCATTTTTAATCTGAGCAGGAGCGTTAGTTTGGTCAAATGCATCAGCTACTTTAACCAAATGTACGTTTTTCTGCAAAATTACTTCATGCTTGGCGGGAACAAAATCAGAATGAACGATTTGGTCATTGTTCTTAATTCTCAATGAATATACTGTTCTTTCGTCCAGATTAGATTGTTCAGCAAAAGCCCAGTCCTTTACACGGAAGTTTAACATACCATGTCCTTCTTTATAAGATTCAACGGTAATTTTTCCATCAGTGTACAGTTTTTGTCCAGCGTTGAACAATTCCCAATTCTTGTTATTCGTATTGTAGTTCCATATTTCAGCAGTATCACGAACAAATCCTACCACTTCCATATCTTTGAATGATACGCTGTTAGGATTTACCTGATACTTCACGTCTGCCTTACCTGAGTAAACGATTTTAAATGTGCTAAAGTTATTTGTACCCCAATCTGCACCTGTAATCTCTGTTTTACCTGCCACACTATCAGTAACGATGGTAGGGAAATGGATTCTGGCAGCTTCACCTTCAGAAAGGAAAGTAGGGATAAACTTAACTCCGCTAACTACAGAAGTAGCTTTAGGCATACTGATAGTCTTTTTAGTGCCATCAGCATAAGTAATAACTAATTCATAAGCTGATTCACCTTCTTCTACTGATACTACATAATCATCAGCAGAAGTACCTGGAGTACCCGGAGTACCTGGTTTGCCCGGTTCACCTTGTTCTCCTTTTGCACCATTGTATAATTTAATGGTCTCTCCATCACTGAATTTGATTTCATAACCACCATTACCATCAGTGAACGGAGTACAGCTTTCGACATATTTGCCTGAGCCTACTTTGTCTTCAAGGGCCTTGATTGCATCTTTCACATTGGATATTTCTTGATCCAAGCGGTCGATGTCGTCATCGTAATCCTTACAAGATACAAATGTTCCTGTTGAAGTGACCATAAGGGCTCCAAACAGGATTGCACTTAAAAATTTTTTGTTCATAATAGAAAAACTTTAAATTTATAAATTTAAAAACTCAAAATGTTATTGTTATAAAAGGACTTTAAATCTTTTTCTGTGTCCGGA
>PPYF01422432.1_pt1 | contig 12861 bp, 11 predicted proteins | sample 1559871 | NCBI WGS metagenome assembly PPYF01 (sample SAMN08240021, study PRJNA423297) | Human gut metagenome, whole genome shotgun sequencing project. | reverse complement strand
ACCATGAGCGGTGAGCGGTCAATAATCGACGGCATAATAAAGCTGGCGGCTTTCGGCGCATCGACCACGTTACAGAAGATACGACGAGATTCAGCGGCTTCGCTGACGCGCTGGTTAAGCGCGTCATCATCTGTCGCTGCAATCGCCAGCCAGCAGGTGTCGAGAAGGCTTTCATCAAATGGCCCTTCGACGAGGGTTAACATGCCTGCATCTGCCCATGCGGTGAACTGTGGAATAAACGCTAATGCATTCACCGTTAAGCGAGCGCCTGCGTCTAACAGCAACCTTGCTTTGCGTTCCGCGACATCACCACCGCCGACAATCAGACAGTCGCGATCGCGTAATTGGCAAAATATAGGCAAATGATCCACGTAAAAACCCCTTAGTAATTAACCGGCAGCCGTTTCAGTTTGATTAAATTTGTCCGCAACCGGACGATTCGCTTTCGGCGTAGCATACCAATAACCCAATCCCATGAATACGGCACCTGATAAAGTATTACCCAGCGTCACCCACAGCAGGTTATGACCAATACCCGCCAGCGTGTAGGCTTCGCTGTGGTTGCCGAACCAGGAGAGGGCGAACAGCGTCATGTTAGCGATGGAGTGCTCGTAGCCGGACGCGATAAATGCCAGCAGACACCACCAGATAGCGACGGAGTGAACGATGCTGGTATCGACCGGCAGCAGGCTACCGCCGCCCCAGCTATAAAGCATGGCAACGAAGACGGAACCGACCAGGTTACCCAGCCAGGTTTGCGGCAGGATTGCCCACATTTGCCCGTGGCTGATAGTGCCCGCTTTCACCCCAAAGGTGAGGAACATGGTGTGTCCGGTGAACAGTTCAGAACCAGCAATAATGACCAGCGTTAAGGCGATACCAAAGGTCGCGCCCATCACCAGAGGACGTACGGACGGGTCGAGCAAATTACCGAGCGTGAAAATCAGGATGATCCCAAGACCCACATACGCGCCCGCCATGGCGGAGCTGACCCAAAAGCCGAGCGGGTTATTTGCCGACAGGCGTGCAATGCGCGCAGCGTTAGCCGCACACTTAGTAATAGTGTCTGTAAACATTTGATTATCCTTTAAAAAATAAAAACAAAAAATAAAACAAAAAGTTTAAAAAATGTCCTGCAATATACCGAAGGTTATTACAGGACCATGCAAAAAGGGGAGGCATTGCGCCTCCCGTTAAAATATTAACCGCGCAGCTGTACCACGCCGTCTTTCACTCGCGCGTCGTAATGCTTGACGGAAAACTGTTCGTCTTCCATGCACAAGCCGTCGCTTAAGCGAAAACGCTGCTTTTTCAGCGGACTGGCGACCCACAGCTCGCCCTGGTGTTCCGCAATCAACCCGCGTGACAGCACGCTGGACTCGAAGAACGGGTCGATGTTGCTGATCGCAAACACCTGATCGCTGTGATACGGGCGGAAAATTGCTACTTGTTCGTCACCTAACAGCGCGCAGACGCCGGTTTCAGGCAGGATGTCATCGATTTTGCAGATGTCTTTCCACTGGCTCATGCGTTGTCCTCCACCAGAGTTACCGGGATACGTTCATACGGCGTTGCCGGACGGTGCTGTTCGCGCTCTGGCACCATCTGCACGTTCGGGTCACGCTTATCGCTGTTGATGAAGTGTTTGAAGCGAGTCTGCGCAGACGGGGTATTGACCGTTTCAGTCCACTCACACACTACCGCTTCACGCAGGCGCGCCATCTCTTCTTCCAGATGTGCGTTCAGCCCCAGTTTGTCGTCAATGATCACCGCTTTCAGGTAATCGATGCCACCTTCGAGGTTTTCTAACCACGGCGCGGTACGCGTCAGTTTGTCGGCAGTACGGATGTAGAACATCATGAAGCGGTCAAGATATTTAATCAGCGTTTCGCGATCGATATCCGCTGCCAGCAGATCCGCATGACGCGGTTTCATGCCGCCGTTACCGCAAACATACAGGTTCCAGCCTTTTTCGGTGGCGATAATACCCACGTCTTTACCCTGAGCTTCTGAACATTCACGGGTACAGCCGGAGACACCGAACTTCATTTTGTGCGGCGTACGGATGCCTTTGTAACGGTTTTCCAGTTCCACGCCGAGGCCGACGCTGTCGCCAACACCGTAGCGGCACCAGGTGCTTCCCACGCAGGTTTTCGCCATACGCAGTGCTTTCGCATAGGCATGACCGGTTTCGAAGCCGGCTTCAATCAGTTGACGCCAGATCTCCGGCAGATCGTCTTTCTGTGCGCCAAACATCGCCAGGCGCTGAGAGCCGGTGATTTTGGTGTAGAGATTAAATTCACGCGCGATACGACCCACTGCCATCAGCCCTTCCGGGGTGATTTCACCGCCCGGAGAACGCGGGATCACCGAGTAGGTGCCGTCTTTCTGGATGTTCGCGAGGAAGTTGTCGTTAGAATCCTGCAGCGGAGTATGTTCCGGCTTCAGAATGTATTCGTTCCAGCAGGAGGCCAGCAGCGAACCGACGGTCGGTTTACAAACTTCACAACCGTAACCTTTGCCGTGTTTCGCCAGCAGTTCTTCGAAGGTTTTAATGCCTTCAACGCGGATCAAATGGAACAGTTCCTGACGCGAATAAGCAAAGTGTTCACACAGGTTGTTGTTAACTTCGATACCCTGTTTCGCCAGTTCCGCGTTCAGTACCTGAGTGACCAGCGGAATACAACCGCCGCAGCCCGTACCGGCTTTGGTTTCGGCTTTCAGCGCCGCAACGGTGTGGCAGCCTTTGTTGATAGCAGCAATCAGGTCGCCTTTGGTGACGTCGAAGCAGGAGCAGATTTGCGCGCTGTCCGGCAGTTTATCAACACCGATAGACGGCTTACCGCTACCCGAGTGCGCTGGCAGGATCAGGGAATCCGGGTTTTCCGGCAGCTCGATAGCGTTCAGCACCAGTTGCAGCAGGTTGCCGTAGTCGCTGGTATCGCCCACCAGTACCGCACCGAGCAGGGTTTTGTTGTCTTCGCTGACAATCAGGCGTTTGTAGATCTCTTTGCTTTCGTCGAGGTAAACGTAGCTACGTGCGCCAGGCGTGCGACCGTGCGCATCACCAATACCGCCTACGTCTACGCCCAGCAGTTTCAGCTTGGCGCTAAGGTCTGCACCTTCAAAGGCGTTTTCGCTACCAAGAATATGGTCAACGGCGACCTGCGCCATTTTGTAGCCTGGTGCTACCAGACCAAATACACGGTTGTTCCAGCTTGCGCATTCACCGATGGCGTAGATATCCGGATCGGAAGTCTGGCAGGAATCATTTATGACGATACCCCCACGCGGAGCAACGTCCAGACCACACTGGGTTGCCAGCTTATCGCGCGGACGGATACCGGTAGAGAAGACGATAAAGTCGACTTCCAGTTCGCTGCCGTCGGCAAAACGCATGGTTTTACGCGCTTCAACACCTTCCTGCACAATCTCAAGAGTGTTTTTGCTGGTGTGAACGCGCACGCCCATACTTTCGATTTTGCGACGCAGCTGCTCGCCGCCCATCTGATCAAGCTGTTCCGCCATCAGCATAGGGGCAAATTCGATAACGTGGGTTTCAATGCCTAAGTTTTTCAGCGCGCCAGCAGCTTCCAGACCTAACAGGCCGCCACCAACAACGGCACCGCGCTTGCTGCGACGAGCGCAGGATTCAATGGCGTTGAGGTCTTCAATGGTGCGATAGACAAAGCAGTCCTGAGTATCAGAACCTTTAATTGGCGGGATCCACGGGTAGGAACCGGTCGCCATGATCAGCTTGTCATAAAAAACGGTACGTCCGGCGCTGGAGTGAATCACCTTCTCCTGACGGTTGATGGTGATAGCGCGTTCGCCGACCAGAACTTTGATGCCGTGTTTCTCGTAGAAGCCTTCGCGCACCAGCGACAGCTCTTCGGCGGTGTGGTGAGAGAAGTAAGACGAGAGGTGTACGCGGTCATAAGCGATGCGCGGTTCTTCACAGAAAACGGTAATATCAAAGTTGGCCGCATCAGATTTATCAAGAAGATCTTCGATAAAGCGATGGCCGACCATACCGTTACCGATAATTGCGAGTCTGACTTTGCTCATTTTTGCCTCGATTTCTTTTCTATTACCGCCTACCTTAACGATTCAGCAACCCCGCTTATTGATGTAAATCAAATTCACCTTTATATACTCCTTAAGGGGTATATTGCTGATTTGTATAAATTTTCTTAAGTCACGGAATTGTCTGACATTTCATGTTTGTGCAAAAAACAGACAAATTGAACGGATTTATAGAAATAGATGTACGTAGCAGAGTAAGAGAGGAAAAGGCCGGACGACGATAGTGCCGCCCGGCATGAACAATTAATGAGAGGTCAGGGTGTTATGCTGACGGTGACGGCTGACGAAACCTAACAGGAAGCACATCACAAAGACGACAGCGTACAGACCGTTTGCCGTCAGCAGCGCCGCCTGCGGACCACTATGTTCAACAATCGGGCCGGTAACCACAAAGGTCAACATAGTACCGATGGTCCCGCAGGTCAGGACAAAGTTAACCAGTTTTGGCGACGGTACTTTGGTCTGCTGTGAACCCAGGGTGATGATGGTGGTATAGATCGCGCTGGAGAAGAAGCCCAGGGCGAGAATTGACCACGCCATATGTGCCGGTGTTCCGGTGTTAAAGACGTACATCAGAATCGCAGCCAGACCAGCCAGTACGGTCAGGATACGTTGCAAATCAAAGAAGCGAAGAATAAAGCTGAACGCCCACATGCCGACCATGTACGACATCCAGAAGTTACTTACCAGCGTGCCAGCGTCATTCAGGCTCATGCCCAGGCCTTTGGCATATTCTGGCACCCAGGAGATAAAACCTAACTGACCGAGGATGTAGCACAGCGCCGCAACAGAGAGAAACAGTACGCCGATCCCCCACTTTTCTTTCTCTACCGGAGCATCTGTTTTTGGCGCATGTTTGCCCAGTGCCGGGAATTCACAGCCGAAGGTCAGAATAAAAATAGCGACATACACCAGCCCGATGCAGGCATAAACCCAGTACCACTCAATGCTACGTGCCAGCAGAAACGCGGCGATCATTGGGAAAATCATCCCGGCCATACTGAAGAAGGAGTCGGTAAATAACAGGCGTGAACCGCGCTGACGTCCTTCATACATTTGTGTTACCAGGAATGTACCAATCGACATGGTGATGCCGCTGACCACCCCGAGAATGAACATCGCCGCCGAGAACAGCGCCAGGCTGTGGCTGAACATCAAACCGGCAACCGCCAGCACCATCAGGAGAAAGCCAAAACGTAACTGCGTTTTCAACGGGACGATTTCCATCAGCCAGGCGTTGAGGAAGATAGAGATTAAAATGCCGGCATTGAGGAAGGTGAAGGTGTTACTCATGCTGGAAACAGGCAGATTGAAATAATCGGCGATATTTCCCATCACCATCCCGGTGACAATAACCAACGCACCGGTCAGTGCGTAGGAAAGAAAGCTAATCCATGTGAGCTTGATGCGATTGCTGTTAGTCATGATTGGCCTGCGTTCAAAAATAAAATGGCATAGCGGGCTATGCCGCGAGCGGGCGATTTTAGGCGATTTTGTGATCTGATTAAATGTTTTATTGCAATCGGTTGCTAAATTGCATTTTAAGAGGTGATTTTGATCACGGAATAAAAGTTATCCTCAGGTTACATATATTTCAGATACGTAAAATTAGGTAAAGGGATGGCCTTGTTCTTGAAGGCTATTTAGAATCTCTTCACTTGCTTTTTTTCTGCTCTGTTTGTTAAGGAAATCTCATGTTCAAATCGACCCTGGCGGCGATGGCTGCTGTTTTCGCTCTTTCTGCTCTTTCTCCCGCAGCAATGGCAGCGAAAGGGGACCCGCACGTATTGTTGACAACCTCAGCTGGTAACATCGAACTGGAACTGGATAAACAAAAAGCGCCAGTGTCTGTGCAAAACTTTGTCGATTATGTGAACAGTGGTTTTTATAACAACACGACCTTTCACCGCGTCATTCCTGGCTTTATGATTCAGGGCGGCGGTTTCACCGAGCAGATGCAGCAGAAAAAACCAAACCCGCCAATCAAAAATGAAGCAGATAACGGCCTGCGCAACACGCGTGGCACCATCGCGATGGCGCGTACCGCTGACAAAGACAGCGCCACCAGCCAGTTCTTTATCAACGTTGCCGATAACGCCTTCCTTGACCACGGTCAGCGTGATTTCGGTTACGCGGTATTTGGTAAAGTGGTGAAAGGCATGGACGTTGCCGATAAGATTTCCCAGGTGCCGACTCATGACGTTGGTCCGTACCAGAATGTGCCGTCAAAACCGGTAGTTATCCTTTCCGCTAAAGTCCTGCCGTAATGATTTCTCGCGCGGGCAATCTTGCCCGCGCTTCTGCTCTCCCGGCGTAACCCGGATTTGCCGCTTATACTTGTGGCAACACTCTTACTGCCGCAGAGGCTTTAGCGCGCCTTGAAGCGCTGAGGAGGCACTATGAGCGATAAATTCGGCGAAGGGCGCGATCCGTATCTTTATCCAGGCCTTGATATCATGCGTAACCGGCTGAACATCCGCCAGCAGCAGCGGCTGGAACAGGCCGCTTACGAAATGACGGCGCTGCGTGCTGCGACCATTGAACTTGGCCCGTTGGTTCGGGGTTTACCGCATTTGCGTACTCTTCATCGCCAGTTGTATCATTCGTCGAGCGGCTGGCGCATTACTATTGTGAAATCAACGTGCTGCATCCCTTCCGGGTGGGAAGTGGTTTGGCACAGCGGATCTTCTTCGAGCAACTGGCGATTCATGCCGGATATCAACTGAGCTGGCAGGGTATCGAAAAAGAGGCCTGGAATCAGGCAAATCAGAATGGGGCAATGGGGGATCTCACCGCGCTGCAGATGATATTTAGCAAAGTGGTAAGCGAAGCCGGGGAATCTGAGTAAAATAGCGCGGTTCTTTCGTACCGGAGCCGCCATGATCCTGCTTATTGATAACTACGATTCTTTTACCTGGAACCTCTACCAGTACTTTTGTGAACTGGGGGCGGATGTGTTGGTTAAGCGCAACGATGCGTTGACGTTGGCGGATATCGACGCCCTTAAACCACAAAAAATTGTCATCTCACCCGGCCCCTGTACGCCAGATGAAGCCGGGATCTCCCTTGACGTTATTCGTCACTATGCCGGACGCTTGCCGATTCTTGGCGTCTGCCTCGGTCATCAGGCAATGGCGCAGGCATTTGGCGGCAAAGTTGTGCGCGCCGCAAAGGTCATGCACGGCAAAACCTCGCCGATTACACATAATGGTGTGGGCGTATTTAAGGGGCTGGCAAATCCACTCACCGTGACACGCTACCATTCGCTGGTGGTGGAACCTGACTCATTACCGGAGTGCTTTGAAGTGACGGCCTGGAGCGAAACCCGCGAGATTATGGGGATTCGCCATCGCCAGTGGGATCTGGAAGGTGTGCAATTCCATCCAGAAAGTATTCTTAGCGAACAAGGACATCAACTGCTGGCTAATTTTCTGCATCGCTGATTTCTGATTGCCATTCAGTGATTTTTTATGCATATTTTGTGATTATAATTTCATATTTATTTATGCGTAACAGGGTGATCATGAGATGGCAATTGAACAAACAGCAATTACACGCGCGACTTTCGATGAAGTGATTCTGCCGATTTATGCTCCGGCAGAGTTTATTCCGGTAAAAGGTCAGGGCAGCCGAATCTGGGATCAACAGGGCAAGGAGTATGTCGATTTCGCGGGTGGCATTGCAGTTACGGCGTTGGGCCATTGCCATCCTGCGCTGGTGAACGCGTTAAAAACCCAGGGCGAAACTCTGTGGCATATTAGTAACGTTTTCACCAATGAGCCGGCGCTGCGTCTTGGCCGTAAACTGATTGAGGCAACGTTTGCCGAACGCGTGGTGTTTATGAACTCCGGCACGGAAGCTAACGAAACCGCCTTTAAACTGGCACGCCATTACGCCTGTGTGCGTCATAGCCCGTTCAAAACCAAAATTATTGCCTTCCATAACGCTTTTCATGGTCGCTCGCTGTTTACCGTTTCGGTGGGTGGGCAGCCAAAATATTCCGACGGCTTTGGGCCAAAACCGGCAGACATCATCCACGTGCCTTTTAACGATCTTCACGCAGTAAAAGCCGTGATGGATGACCATACCTGTGCGGTGGTGGTTGAGCCGATTCAGGGCGAGGGCGGCGTGACGGCAGCGACGCCAGAGTTTTTGCAGGGCTTGCGCGAGCTGTGTGATCAGCATCAGGCATTATTGGTGTTTGATGAAGTGCAGTGCGGGATGGGGCGGACCGGCGATCTGTTTGCTTATATGCACTACGGCGTGACGCCGGATATTCTGACCTCTGCGAAAGCGCTAGGTGGCGGCTTCCCGGTTAGCGCCATGCTGACCACGGCGGAGATTGCTTCCGCGTTTCATCCTGGTTCTCACGGTTCCACCTACGGCGGTAATCCTCTGGCCTGTGCAGTAGCGGGCGCGGCGTTTGATATCATCAATACCCCTGAAGTGCTGGAAGGTATTCAGGCGAAACGCCAGCGTTTTGTTGACCATTTGCAGAAGATCGATCAGCAGTACGATGTGTTTAGCGATATTCGCGGTATGGGGCTGTTGATTGGCGCAGAGCTGAAACCACAGTACAAAGGTCGGGCGCGTGATTTCCTGTATGCCGGTGCAGAGGAAGGCGTAATGGTGCTGAATGCCGGGCCTGATGTGATGCGTTTTGCGCCGTCGCTGGTGGTGGAAGATGCGGATATCGATGAAGGGATGCATCGTTTCGCCCACGCGGTGGCGAAGGTGATTGGGGCGTAAATAAGACGCATCAGGCAAAAGATGTCGGATGCGGCGTGAACACCTCATCCGATGGTTTAGCCTGTATTACGCCTTCGAATCCCGCAACTTGCGACTCAGCCAAATCCCGTGATGCGGTCGCTGCCGCCATGCCATCGACGAAATGGTGTGCATGGTGTTCAGATGACCAATAACCCGTTGTAAATGCTGCTCCAGCGTACCTGCCGCGCCTTCGTGCGGCTGCATCTCCGGCGCATCCATGATATTGGCATCGCCAGAACTACCCGGTTCGTCATACTCCAGTCGCTGCTGACAACGCTGAATGGCGATTTCACAAGACTGTAAATACTCTTGTGCCAGTTCCGGTGGCAATGCCCGGTGTTCCCGCGCCAGCGTGGTCATGGCATTAATATGCTCAACAATGAACTGGCTGTGCGTTACCCACAGTTTCATATCTGCCAGATAATGGCTGTTAAACGCCGGTTCCTGCATCGCCTGATTCAATGAGTTATACAGAGTGTTATGCGCCTGATTCACCCGCATTCGCTGCCAGGCCAGTGGCGTAGGTTGCGGGTCCTCGCTCAGAATCAAGCGAATCGCGTCCTGATAGGCCTCTAAAGCGTCATGGGCGTTCTTACGCAATAACCCGCTCTGCCACTGCGGCCACAGCCAGACAGTACCGCCGAAAGCAATTAAACAACCAATAATGGTATCGATAAGACGCGGAAGGATGTACTGCTCACCGTTCAGCCACAACAGTTGCAGGGTATACACTGCGGTAATAGTAAAACCGACCGTCGCCCAGCCGTAGTTTTTGCGCAATATCAGGTAGCTGGCGAGGGTGGTAATCAGCATCAAGGTCAGGGTGTAACCTTCGGGAATTTTAAAGTGTAGCGTCACGCCTGCAATGATTAACCCGACCACGGTTCCCACGGAGCGATTTACAATCCTCAGACGGGTTGCGCCATAGCCATTTTGCGTCACCAGCAATACTGTCATCAGGATCCAGTACGACTTCGGCAGATGAAGCGCGGTGCCCATCAGGCTGGCAACGCTTAACATCACACTGAGTCGTCCGGCATTGCGTAGCGCTGGAGACTTTAGTGACAGATAACTTTTCAGCGCCGGAAGTAATGGCATTCGCCGCTGTTTATCGGCCAGTAAGTCACGGGCATAGAGCGGTTTTTGGGTGCGCAGCACACGAGCAATGCGGCTGAAATGCCAGTAGCAGAATTGCCCAACCGGATTATCCGGGTGTTGGCGGGCGATTTTTTCCAGTGCGCCAATTTGCTTTTCCATCGTAAAACGCGTTGGCAGGCGATGGTAAAGAATGTCATCAGCCAGCACGCGCAGGCGAGCGGCGACGGTTTGCGCATTCCAGCGGATAACTTCTTCCGCATGGCTACGCTCGACCAGCTTTTGCACCTCTTCCGGCTGATGCAAACTGACCGAAATATGTTCCTGCAAATCCAGCGCCTCCTGGAAAATACGCAGCATCCGCTTGTAATCGGTATTATTTTGCGCGGAAAGCATATGCATTTGCTGATAGCACTGGGTAATTAGATCGACCGCTTTTTGCTGGCGCACCAGCAGCGGCGGCAGCGCTTTATCAGGGTCGGTGTGCTGGGTAAGCAGGCTGTATTTGGCTTCACAGTAATCTGCCAGTTCACGGTACAGCAGACTTAGTGACTCGCGTAGCGGTTGTTCGCGCCAGATCCAGAACCAAAACCAGTTAAACAATCCGTACCACAAAGTGCCCAGCGCATAGATGAGCAACGGTTCCCAGACCGGCATGTATCCCGCCAGACTGAGGGTAAAAATGGCAGCGAGCAGCGATGCGGGAAGCAATTTTGCGTGCAATGGCCCCAGTTCAGCAGTGACGCCAAGTACCAGCGTTAATCCGGTCAGCAAAAAGGGCAGGGGAACATCTTTTGCCAGTAGCACCTGTGTCAGCAAGCTACAGGTGGCAAACAGCGACGCACCAATGATTAAGCGTTTGAAAAAACGTTTATGAGGCGTATCAAGGCCCGCAATATTGCAACAGGCAGGAACGAGGGAGAAGAGCAGGCCGAATCGTAATTCGCCAAGCATTAACCCAACGGCCACGGGCAAACATAGCACCAGCGTTTGTCGAAGTGCATAGTTGATATCGGGGTGATAAATCAGTCTGCGCCACATCGGGGGAAACAAAATGGCGCGCTACCAGGTAACGCGCCACTCTGACGGGATTAACGAGTGCCGTAAACGACGATGGTTTTACCGTGTGCGGAGATCAGGTTCTGATCTTCCAGCATCTTCAGAATGCGTCCCACGGTTTCACGAGAACAGCCGACAATCTGACCGATTTCCTGACGGGTAATTTTGATTTGCATACCGTCCGGGTGAGTCATAGCATCCGGTTGTTTTGCCAGATTCAGCAGAGTCTGTGCAATGCGGCCCGTCACGTCGAGGAACGCCAGGTTGCCCACTTTCTCTGAAGTGACTTGCAGACGACGCGCCATCTGTGCAGACAGACGCATCAGAATGTCCGGGTTTACCTGAATCAATTGGCGAAATTTTTTGTACGAAATTTCAGCCACTTCACAGGCGGTTTTCGCACGTACCCATGCGCTACGTTCCTGGCCCTCTTCAAACAGGCCCAGTTCGCCAATAAAATCACCCTGATTCAGATAGGAGAGGATCATTTCTTTACCCTCTTCGTCTTTGATCAGCACTGCCACAGAGCCTTTAACGATGTAGTACAGCGTTTCCGCTTTTTCACCCTGGTGAATAAGCGTGCTCTTGGATGGGTACTTATGAATGTGGCAATGAGACAAGAACCATTCGAGAGTCGGGTCTGTTTGCGGTTTGCCAAGCACCATGCGCGGTTATCCTCTGTTATAAGCTTTCTCCAGAGCCAGATAACGCCGCTGTCTCTGGATTGCCGAAATATGCTTCCCGCTACCTGGGAAGGGGCTATCAACTGTACTGCACGGTAATGTGGCGTCCTTTGCATACATGCAGTACATCAATATATTACTGTAGCATCCTGACTGTTTTAGCATAGCTTTCGCTTTGTGTCTCCTGGTGTCTCGCTTCAGCATGACCCAGGTCGCCTTCCGTTGCGCGATTTGGTTAGTACGCGTACTCTGTCAGGAAAATTGACGCAGTGGAGTAGCAAAAATGCAAGCGCGAGTGAAGTGGGTCGAAGGGTTAACTTTTCTGGGCGAATCCGCCTCTGGTCACCAGATTTTAATGGACGGCAACTCAGGCGATAAAGCACCAAGCCCGATGGAAATGGTGTTGATGGCAGCGGGTGGTTGCAGTGCCATCGATGTGGTTTCTATCCTGCAAAAAGGGCGTCAGGATGTGGTCGATTGTGAAGTAAAATTGACCTCTGAGCGCCGCGAAGAGGCACCACGCCTGTTTACGCACATTAATCTGCATTTTATCGTCACCGGTCGCGACCTGAAAGACGCAGCGGTTGCGCGTGCAGTTGATCTTTCTGCCGAGAAATATTGTTCAGTGGCGCTGATGCTGGAAAAAGCGGTGAATATTACTCACTCGTATGAAGTGGTTGCCGCGTGATTTAACTATCCCGTTGTGAAGCCGGATAGTATTTTATCCGGCGTAATAGCAGCGTTACTCGATTTTCTTTCCTTCCATCAATCGTTGCACCAGCGGCAGCATAATTAATTCCATTGCCAGACCCATTTTGCCGCCAGGCACCACTAACGTATTGATGTGGGAAATGAATGAGCCTTGCAACATCGCCAGCAGCCAGGGGAAATCGATCCCTTCCAGATTACGAAAATGGATCACCACAAAGCTTTCATCCAGCGACGGGATACCTTTTGCCGCGAACGGGTTTGAGGTGTCGACGGTGGGAACGCGCTGGAAGTTAAGATGGGTGCGGGAAAACTGCGGTGTGATGTAGTTGATATAGTCTTCCATTGAACGCACTACCGAGTCCATCACTGCTTCTCGTGAGTGCCCGCGCTCGCTGGTGTCGCGGATCAGTTTTTGAATCCACTCAAGGTTAACGATAGGCACCACGCCGACCAGTAA
>PPYF01547278.1_pt1 | contig 12865 bp, 12 predicted proteins | sample 1559871 | NCBI WGS metagenome assembly PPYF01 (sample SAMN08240021, study PRJNA423297) | Human gut metagenome, whole genome shotgun sequencing project. | reverse complement strand
CACCTCTCGCAGCCTTGCGCTTATCTTCTTTAATCTTGAAATAAAGGTTTGTCAGGTACGTCAGCAGGCCAAATACCAGACTACCCAGCACACCGATTGCAGCCCACTGTGACGGAGTTACTCTATCGAGCAACTGTAAAAACCAGTAGCCAGCACTGCCTGCGGAGGTGCCGTAGGCAATGCCTGTTGAAATTTTGTCCATGGATTTCATAGCCTCACCTCCGCACGGAACGGATGGCATAGTTATTATGTGTAGGCTTTCAGACACATCAATCAGAGCCTTAATTGATATATATGCTGGAGACGATGCAATATAAAAAGCTCGCCGTAGCGAGCTAATAAAATGTATTTCTCTGATATTATGTTTATTTGTATTAGCTCAGACTTGACATCACAGGTTTCGTATATAGAACATCATCAAATCTGTCAGTTTGCTATGAATGAGATATAGTAATTGAAGAGCTAACCTCGCATGTCAAAGCCAGATTTCTGAAAATCTCTGTAGACTTCCGGATTGTTGAAGGCCGGAAATTTGGCTTTATGAGCTGCGGACTTTATCGCTTCGCAATAGGCTTTATCACCGTTACTGGTAGATATTTTTAACGCCGTGCCATCCTGAGAGAATTCCATATGCAACCTGCATTTTTTCCCTTTCCAGTTATGCGGCTCATCAAGTTTGGCATTAATTGCAGCTCTGATTCCCCGCGCTTGCGCCCCCCATTCATCCTGATCATCCCAGCGTCCTGAACTGCAACTACCTGTAGCAGTAGTTTTGTGGCAATCTGAAGGGTGTAAAGGTGTGCATCCCGCAACAAAACCGACCCAAAAAGTCAACATAACGATTTTCTTTAATCCCACTTCTTGCTCCTCAATCCATTAAAATCTCAGCAATAGTAGTTGTTACGTCCGCCACTGGCTCAGAGCTGACTATCCGCTAAATTTAGCTCAGTGCCGTAGCTGTGTCAGAACAAACCTAAGCCGAAACCGTTTATTACAAAACAATAAATATCAGGGTTTAAAATCCAGCACCCCATTTTGAAATACTTTATATACTTCCGGCGAAGGGGGGGCAGGTATATCAGCATTCTTTATCGCATTCATCGCTTCACGACATAAATCGAGGTCTCCACTTTCTCTTTTAACCTCCAGTAGAAGGCCATTCGGGGCCATATGCATTCTCAGTGTACACTCTTTTCCTGAATACTTACTCGCATCCCCGAACTGTTTTTCGATGGCGCTCTTGATTTGATGGGCATACAGACGGATATCCTCACTAACATCAGAAGTACGTTTAGATGAACTCACATACTGTGTCTCTATTGCTTTATCGGAGTAATATGATGTACGGTCATGATAATTTGTCGATACAGCATCAGTGCACCCGATAATAATCCCACTAATAATCAACGTAAGAATTGATGCGCTACGAAAACCCATTTTTCCTCACATATGTCATATAGTAAAGGATTATATATACCGTTGTTTTGGACGCTCAAACAGCGAATCAGATCAAATAAAACGCACATTTGTTAACATTTACATAAAGTCTGCGTGGGATATTCTGAAAGAATATCCATAATGTGGAGAGAATCTATTGAAGTGCATGGTGCCGGGTGCCTCCCGGTGAACAAAATGTTCGTGATACCTGTCGGCGACAGAAAAGGTTAATGGTATCACCCCACCGCACAGGGGGATTCACCATGCAGGAGTTTTCTTAGCAAACTCACTGCGCGCCCGGCAACTCCCAACCACATAAAATGCGGAGTTTGTGGTATTTATGCATATAACTCGCAGGAATTATCTTAAAAAACTGATGTCGATCCGGATTAAAAAGAAGCAGGTCATCATCAGATGACTGGAAAAAAGGAAAACAAAAAATACTCATCATACAGTTTTGATTGCAGGGATGAGCCTGCTATGCACAATATGCAGAATATAAGCAAGATAAAAATATGCAGGCATATTATTTCGGATTTTGTTATTAACACAACCTTTTTAATAATCATTTGGCATACAATAAACCAGCCCAAAAAGAACCGCCTAAACAGGCGGTTGGTCAATACAAAGGATGCTTCGTCTTTATTATAGTAATCTGAGGCGTCGGGTGTCTTGTATCAGACAACATATTGTCCCGCTAAACAGCGAATTACAAACCACCCTGCAATGATCTCTCATCTCATTTTATATGAGTTGACGACATCAGGATAACGCATCATCAGCCCCTGCCAAGAAATATCAAAACTCCCGCCAGCAATGTGTTATCACAATATTGTAAAAAAAACACAGCACCGAAACTATAACTGGTCTCTGTTATAATTTGGAGCAGAAAGACCAGTTGCCCAACTAGCAGCATTCTCCCCTGCTTTCCTGACGTAAAAAAACCGCATTAAGCGGTTTTTTTACGATGTCCATGTCTGCAATCCGCCTCGCGATACAGCTTTGCGAAGCATAGCAAAATTGAAGCAGTTTATACGTAAGAAATCAAGCCATTTTCTCAGCAAATGATTCACGCATGGGAATATATAGGGCATACTCAGCAACAGCTAACCAATTAGCAATCCGTTTTTCGCATGTGCTAAAACACCACTCTGGGTGTGCATCATTTAGCAATTCAGCCATTTTGCGCTTAGTCATCCCCCGCCCTTCATAGCGTTGCCGGAGAATGCAAATCAATCCTGGATGCTCTGCCAGCACCTCACTTATGACTCGATCAATACATAACGCCTCTGCATCAGTACAATGCGCCAGCCAGCTCTTTTGCTTGCCGTTGATCATCTCTCGCAAAAACGCTTCCAGCTCAGCTTTCTCTATTCCCGCTTTTTTCATTCTGCGCAGGGCTTCATTAATGGCTGTTTTCGTCAGTTTTTTGGATGCCAACAACTGATTGAACATATTCCCTGACCTGCCACCGCCAATATACGACCAGCGCCCCCACATACGTAGTTTTCCCTGAATCCAGACACTTTCCAGCGTGGTGAGGCGAAGGTGTTCTCCGCTTTTTCCTGTATTCGTTGGGTAAATCATAAATGACCTTTCTTTCTCCAGATTTCTTGTGTGCGAAAAACCCCTTCAGCATGCATCAGGCGCAATTCTTCTTTGGTGTAATCGCTGGTTTTTACCCGCCCGTCGATTAGATCGTGGCATGAGCTACAGGCTATCGCCGCCTGCATATCGTGTGGTTTTGTCGCTGTTCCGCACGTCCCCGCCAGCCTGTAATGCGCCAGCACAGAGGTTTCGGGATTGTGATTGCAGTAGCCAGGGATTCTGATCTGGCACATCTGGCCTTTAGCCGCTTTACGTAAATTCACCATTACGCAAACTCCAGTAGTTGTGCGGCCACATTTTCAACTTCCTCCTGAGAGGAGAATTTACGAAACAGAATCCAGTTCCACAGCACATTCAGTACAGATTTATAAACCTGCTGAAACTCGACTTCGTCCATATTCGCAAAAGCGATGGATTTTGCCCGACGCCCACGGCTACCGTCCGGATAAATATGCTCGGTGTAAAATCCGGCCTGAATGGTTACCCACTCGCGGAAAGCCTCAAACGACTTTAGCAACGCCGTATCCCGGGTTCTACGAGTCGCAACGGTGTTAAGGTATTGCTCTGCGGCATCACTCAGGGCTGGCGTGTGTTCCCGACCAACTGATTCGCACAGGTAATCAACGAAACCAGACAGCAGTTCTCGTTCGCGAGGCGTGATCGCCCCACCGACCGGAGTCCAGTAATCGAATCCCAGTTGCAGGAGTTTGAAAAAACGCTTGTGGAATGCGTAGTTACGCACACGCTTAAAGTCTGCGTGTATCCACTCACCTATTTTGATTTGATGCAGAAAATCGCAACTCTCCGGCGTCGCCGGGAGAAGTAAACCAGAAGAAGTTTGTTTGACCAGTTGTATATGCGCCATTTCTCAATCTCTCGATGGCGCAGCGCAGCAGATGCCAGTTGTTCAGGCTGACGAATAAAGTATAAATAAACTGGCTATGGTGTAAAGCCCCACATAGCATGAACAAACACTACATATCAAATAGCTGGTACAAGGATAGAAATACGACATTTATTATTAAAAACGATTAGATAAATTACATTTTAATGTTATGCAAAAGTTCTTTTTTATCATAACATTTCAATAAAAGCATTACAGATGCAATCATCCCGTCATCATCAATTATTTAAGGTGGTTAAACATGGAAAATAACAAGTTCGCACATCTCGCTCCTTTTTTATCCGTAATCCTTTTCGCTTGTTGTTTTATATGGGCATTATTTTTATAAAGTAGCCACATGATAAGTTGCTGGAATCATATTTCCCACTCAAGTCATTAACATTTGATAAGATATATCTAAAAGGACGCCTTTACATTATTTATGTGTATATAATTTATTTATATACACAGTAAAGGTATCCTGGGAAAATATTTATCGTTAAAAAATACATCATAAATAATTAAGCTGAAATTTCAGAACACAACTAATACACACAATAAGGTTCAGTAACAATAATCTATGTGGACTACATCGAGATTTTTTGATTAAACTTTAATAACTTATTCCTAACACACAGAATGCATAAACTAAAAGTAAAACAAATAGTTATACGAAAAACAACCATATTTATTATATCTTCTCCTCTAATCAACATATCAATTATGTGTTTCATAACAGCTTGACATAACCCTCAAAAACACGCATTTATAATGCATGTTTTTGATGAGGTGGTTATGACACACAAGAGAATTCCTAAAGATTGGGTAATCAAACGCTCAACTCCGTTCTTCACAAAAGAGAACGTACCTTCAGCGTTATTAACACATCATAATACAGCAGCAGGTGTTTTTGGGCAGTTGTGCGTAATGGAAGGCACTGTAACATATTATGGTTTTACTGATGAGAATGCTACTGAACCGGAGATAAAAGTAGTCATTAATGCTGGCGCTTTTGCAACAAGCCCACCACAATACTGGCACCGTGTTGAACTAAGCGATGATGCTCAGTTTAATATTAACTTTTGGGTCGCTCCAGACTTCTCGGGCGAAAAAGTCTATAGCACCAAAAAATAGATGATCAGAACAACAGCAAGACAATAAATTGCCATTACAGCCGCAATAGCTAGCGCACATTTGAGAACCAGCACGACAACCTCCTGTATTGGACGTACACCAGTTCTGATAAATATGAGGCTGTCTCATCATTGATTCAATATAACTATTGGGTATAGTTTCTGTGATTTTGTTCTGTAGAAATGGAACACAACAACCAGTCACCACCAGCACTTCTTTAAATACGCCAAGTCCGACGCAAGCTAACCTTCTAGTCCGCTTTGAGCGAGGAGCGGACCAAACCCGGCCAACTGACTCTTAAAGGGGCCGCAGGAATTTTTCGTCTGAACTTTCGAAGCTCCTCTCCCTGAAGACAGAAAACTTCTGTGTGCTGTGGGAATATTGAATCTTTGCCTTAGATATAAATAATTTTATCCCGCCTGAAGTTTACATTATTTTATTTATCTGTTTTTCTAAATCAGACTGCACTCCTTACTTAAATCAGGAGCCAGTCATGCCATTTGTTATTTATGTGTTTACTATCAGTGCCTTTGCGCTCGGACTCGCGGAATTTGTCCCCATTGGGCTGACAGACGTTATGGCTCAGGGGTTGTGTGTGGGTGTGGAGCAGACCGGGGCAGCGGTTACAACCTATGCACTGGGGGCAACGTTCGCGGCACCCGTACTGTCTGCGCTGACAGCAAGCTGGAGCCGGAAAAATGTAATGCTTACAACTGCCGTTGTGTTTACTGCCGGTAGTCTGGCGGCCGCGTTTGCAGCCACATTACCTCAGCTCCTGTTAGCGCGGTTCATTGCTGGTCTGGGACACGGCCTGTTTCTGGCTGCGGCATCCAGTACCGCAGCTCGTCTTGCTGGACCGGGTAAAGCAGGCAGAGCGGTGGCTGTGGTATTTGGTGGCTTTACTCTGGCGATGGCAATCGGCGTACCGCTGAGTACATGGTTGGGGGGGGTGGTCTCATGGCGTCCAGTTCTCGGCGCTATTGCCGCTTTTGGCGCGTTCGGATTCCTTGGACTGTTGTTCGGTATGAAAGATCCCGTACGCAGCGTGCCCGGTGAACATAGTGACTCAGCAATGCAGAATATCGGCATGCTGTTTAACCGTAAGTTGCTGGCCGGCGCGCTGGTTACGGTGCTGGCGTATGCAGGCTCGTTTACGGATTACACCTTTATCGCACCTATTCTGACGCAGGTGACAGGGTTTACCGGAGCAACGGTGAGTCTGTTTATGCTGGTTTACGGTATTACAGCTGCGGTAGGTAATATTCTTGGTGGGAAACTTACCGACAGCATGGGGGTTAATCGTGCCAATATACTCATCATTAGCGGCATTGTTGTTGTCGTGCTTGGTATGTGGCTGCTGTCATCCTCACCGGTGAGCATGGGCATTCTGGTTGCGCTGCTGGGTATGGTGACATTTGCCGCAGTGCCGGCACTGCAGGCCCGTCTGATTGGTGTCGCTGAGCAACATGCTCCTCATGCGCATGGTGTTGCTGCCGGCCTGAATATTGCGGGCTTCAACTCAGGTATAGCGCTGGGATCAGTACTGGGCAGCATTACTATAAGCCACGCCGGTATCGTGTATACCGGTATCAGCGGTGCGATTGTTTCTCTGCTCGGCCTGCTGTTGCTGCTTGCACAAATCCGTCGCAGCCACAGTCGTAAATTTCAACAGGTTAAAATCGTAGGCCAGTAAAGGGAGGTTATATGCTTACCCGTGAAAATATGCTTAATGGCACATTTGTCAGGGTGCATGAAGCGCTGCTCCCGGCGAATATGCTCTGGGACGCTGAAAAAATACGCGCATCAATGAACTCTACTCTGGAGGAGCGCCCGACGGGTGCTCCTGTCTGGATATTTGCCTACGGGTCATTGATGTGGAATCCCGTGCTGGCGATTGAAGAAATGCAACGGGCCCGTCTGAAAGGATGGCAGCGCAGTTTCTGCATTCGTTTGATATCCGGACGAGCGACTCCTGATGTCCCCGGCAGGATGTTATCGCTCGACGAAGGTGGAATTACCGAAGGTATTGCGTTCAGACTGCCGGAATCGACTCTTATTAATGAGCTGGAAATTGTCTGGACGCGCGAGATGATAACCGGTCTTTACCGTCCGGTCTGGGCAGACGTTTCGCTAGGAAACGGTAAGGAAATTCAGGCGCTGGCTTTCGTATCAGACAGACTGCATCCGCATTATGAACAGGACAATCTTACAGCGACCGTAGCGTTGAGCATCGCATCTGCCCGTGGAGACATTGGCACGAATGCAGATTATGTATGGAAACTGCAGGCCACTCTGGGTGCGTTGGGAATACGGGATGATTACGTGAGTGAACTGGCCCTTGCTCTGCATGAGGCTCCCTGTAACGATAAACTTCATCAGCGAGGCGCTTCACTATGAGCCATCTGAGCCATCTGCGAACGTTTCTTGAGGCCTATCGCTCTGGCTCCTTTTCAAAGGCGGCAGAACTACTGGGCATCACTCAGCCCGCGGCGTCACAGCATATCCAGTCTCTTGAGACTCTGGTTGGTAAGCGTCTGTTTATCAGGCAGGCCAGAGGCGTGACGGCAACCGAAGCTGCGGATGAGCTTGCCCGCTCAGTTTCACCCTTCATTGATGGTCTGGAAGAAAAGCTGTCCTCTTTCCGGTCAGGCTCTGTACGTGGGGGAACAATTAATCTGGCAGGACCGCCAGATTTTATTCATTCCCGGCTTGGGACAGTAATGGCTCCACTAATGAAGGAGGGGTATCGCCTACGCTTTCATACCGGCAATAAGCAACGTATTTATTCCCTTTTGCATGACGGGAGCGCCGATCTCGCTGTTACCGCATCTATGCCTGATGACCGTCTGTACGGCTATGCACATCTACTGACTGAACGCATGCTCCTTGTTCATGCTCCCGCCATGTCAGAGATCATCGGATCAGAACCTGGTGCTGAAACGCTTGCCTCATTACCGCTGATTGCTTATGACGAAGAGTTGCCACTGATTAGAGCGCTCTGGGCCTCCATGTTTCAGAGAGCCCCTGAGATGCAGGCTACATTCACCATTCCGGATTTACGTATTATCCGCGACTTGGTCTGTGACGGCCACGGGTGGACAGTGCTGCCGGATTATCACTGTGACAATGACCTGAAAAGTGGTCGCCTGATTTCAGTGACACCTGCAGACCTCGCTCCGACTAATCATCTTTATCTGGTCTGGAACAAAAGGACGGCTAATAACAGCCGAACCGCCTATGTTCGGGATTACATTCTTAAAACGTTTCCGCGTTGATGTTTGAAACGGATGATTGGCGATGCGTATCATAAGTTACGTATGTCCGCTTCTGGCACAAAGCAGACGCCCACTCTCACGCGAATGCTTTGCCCTTGACTTGCCAACAACCGTATCGCTTGCTCCGCAACTATGGTTTTTTATTAGAATCTTCGCCACTAAATAAATTATAATAAATTGATTTTATTAGATATCTGTCAGAATCTATATGGTCAGCACGAGTAGCATGCTCTAATGTTTCAAATGCTAGGGTTTGTGCGGCTTCAGCAAAAATTCCAGGCCAACCCTTACTCAGCATCGACAGTCCTTTAAGTACCCTTATCTGAATTTCCCTCATACTGGCACCATCGCGCGCAACAGGTGAGAAAAAGTCTTCAAGTAGATCGTTATTCTGAAGTGGTGCAACATGTACAGAAGGATATTTCACTTCTATTTCATCAGATTTATTCTGCGCGTAAGCGGAAAGTATACGTACACCTCTGCCAATGACATCAATGGCGGTTCCAGGATCGTTCACTGCGGGGGAAAGGGCTCGGCAGGCTATTTCGGCCATGACGCTAAGACAAAATCGGGGGTCCTGAGCAAATGAACGTACATCCGAGACAATAATCGTCTCAAGTAAATCGGTGCTGATTGATGACTCCTGGCCCTGACTCAGGTACAAAACTGGCGTGGACGGATGTATGAAACTGCCCGGCTGCGCCACGAGGTATACATGACGGGGATCATTGGTCAGCAGCTTGCTGAGTTTCACCATATCAACATATTCAACATAGCCAATCTTTTTCGGATAAACTGCAACCGTTCCTTTCGGCTGTTCATTGTTCTCAAGCCATGGATATCCGCCGAGACAGGGATTTCTTGCTCTCGCAATAAATGTTTCGATGGCCGCCTGTTCTACTTTTGCCGTTGTCTCACCAACCCTCCCCAGAGAGGTCAAATGCTGTATCCAGCGAAGCAATGTGATGAGGATTAAGGCAATGACAACCAGTGTTACAATGAATAAAATGACTCTCCCCCTTTCTCCATAAGCTCCCATATTGAGGGCAATAATCCCTACCAGACTGAAGAGAAAAGAACCGATGAAGGTGGCCAGTACATTTTGTGTGGTGACGTCTTCAACAACTAAACGAGTAGCTCTGGGAGTCACATTAGTAGTGGCTGAACCGTAGGCTGTGACCATGATGCTCAGCGAAAATGTGGTCACTGCCAGCATACTCGATGCCAGTATGTTCAGAATGTTATCGACTGCTTCCGCACCAACCTTCACGGAAACCGACTCAGGTATCATTGATTTAAAAAGAATTGATAAAAGGGCCGTTATTATTGCGACAATTGCGAATAACGTTGCCCTGAACCATAGTTTTTTAAATGTCTGCTTCAGCATCCATTTCCAGCGTGAAATCATTCTGCATTCCCTCATATTGCAGCCGGGATAAATAAATGCCGCCTCTGTGGCGGCATGTTGCTGTTAACGAACCAGATGCAGGAAGTGCAGGTGTTTTTCGTACTGGTCCAGTATGTCATTAATCAGCTGTTCCTGATTCCAGCCCATTACATCATAATTTTGGCCGCCCTCTTTGAGATAGACTTCAGCGCGATAATATCGATGTTGTTCACTCTGCTGCTCATCATTATCCAGCGCAGCGAGCGCGAAGGTCGGTGAGTTATACCCGCGAAGCCTCACTTCATATATATAATTCAGCTCGTTGCCCAAATCGACTTCAAGGCGAATACGATCCTCGGCGGCGTCACTGATGTGGCTTATCGTTCCCTGCTTGTTAAGTTCCTCCTGAACCAGCGTCATGGCGGGTTGGATAATGTCGTCCATAAAACGTTTCACAAGAGAGCGCTTCGGCAAATACGCGATATTGCGTAACCTTCTCTGCCAGGGAATTGGGTTACGTGCAGCCGTAGGAGCAATAGTCGCCATGCTAAGGCTTTCACGCTTGGTCAAATCCCGACGCAGGGCTTTTAACAGTCCGTATATGGATATTAATAAGATAACTGAGAAGGGCAATGCACTCGCTATCGTTACGGTTTGCAACGCACTCAGCCCCCCTGCGATCAGCAGGGCAATAGCAACAACGCCCATGAGCGATGCCCAGAAAATTCGCTGCCAGACGGGCGTGTTTGCCACCCCACCTGATGCCAGAGTATCCACAACCATTGCCCCCGAATCAGCAGACGTTACAAAGAAGACGATGACCATCGCCATTGCAATGAATGACAGCACGGAAGAGAACGGGAAATGCTCCAGGAAATTAAACAGGGCAAGCGCAACATCCTGCTGAACGGTATTGGCGAGGTCAGTGGCGCCCTGGTTCATGATGAGATAGATGGCGCTGTTTCCAAACACCGTCATCCACATGAGCGTAAAGCCGGCGGGAACAAACAACACGCCAGTCACGAACTCACGAATTGTCCTGCCGCGGGAAACGCGTGCAATGAACATACCTACAAACGGCGACCATGAAAGCCACCATCCCCAGTATAATAATGTCCAGCCCCCCAGCCAGTTGCTCGACTTGGGTTCATACGCGTAAAGGTTGAACGTTTTACTCACCAGTTCCGACAGATAACCACCCGTATTTTCCACAAATGACTTCAGCAGAAGCACAGTGGGACCCAGGCACAAGACCAGCGCCAGGAGCAACACCGCCAGGCCCAGATTAAGCTCAGACAGGATGCGTATTCCCTTGTCCAGGCCGGACACCACCGAAATCGTCGCTAACCCCGTGATGACCACGATCAAAATGACCTGTACCGTTTCATTGATGGGCACGCCGAAAAGATGGTTCAAACCGGCATTCACCTGCAATACACCGTAACCCAGCGATGTTGCAACGCCAAAGACAGTGCCTATCACGGCGAAGATATCAACCGCGTGGCCTATAGGCCCGTAAATGCGATCGCCGATAATGGGATAGAGCGCAGAACGCAGCGTTAAAGGCAGACCGTGACGGTAACTGAAAAAGGCCAGAATCAGCGCCACGATGGCATAAATTGCCCATGCGTGCAGACCCCAGTGGAAGAACGTCAGGCGCATGGCTTCCTTCGCTGCCGCAACGGTCTCTGGAGTGCCGACAGGTGGCGAAAGATAATGCATCACAGGTTCGGCAACGCCAAAGAACATCAGGCCGATCCCCATCCCTGCCGAAAAAAGCATCGCGAACCAGGAGTGGTAGCTGAAATCAGGCTGCGCATGGTCTGGGCCCAGCTTTATATCACCGTAACGTGAGAGTCCAAGGAACGTGACGCTCAGTAAAATCAGGGCCACAGCAAGTATGTAGAACCAGCTGGCATTCGTGAAGATTTGTTGCTGAAGTAGTTTAAAATTTTTGTCGGCGACATCCGGGAATACGGCGGCAAAGGCGACAAGAAGGAAAATTAGCAAAGCAGATGTAAAGAATACCGCTTTGTTAATCTGGCTTGTAGACTTCTTTGGGGTTGTATCATTTTCACTCATAATCATTTATTCCATTAATTAAATCCGCACTGGATAGAAGGTACTACCTCTCACAGAGTAGCAAAGTTCAACTGGCTATGCGGGGTTAATCGGAATGCATGGTGGAATGAGTGCCGATACAAATCATCCTATATTCTAAGGAGTTTTAAGTTACTCAGCCTGCCAATTACTGGGGCATTTAATTTGTATGATCTGTATCAAAGCTGGGATATAAGTTAAGTGAAGTATATTAGGCACGAATTACCAGCGTCTGCTCTTGGCACAAAGCGGACAACCACGCTAGCTCTACCCTGTGCCACAAAATGTCAATTTGCATCTGAACTAATGCACTTTAATCTCGTCACTTCAATAAATACCGAACATCCCCCTGATAAAACGACAATATGCGCTGCATAACTTCGTTCTTCCGGCACTCGCGACAGATTATGTTTAGGCGACTGTCGTAGCGACGTATTTCTCCGTCAGGTAATGACCAGATAAGGTCCGGATCAACCACAACCGGTTTCTTCAGCTTTGCCCTCGATAATTTTTTGCGGGCATTTTGCCAGTCTTTACGAGCCTGTTCAGACGGGAATAACCCGTAGCCAGAATTGTATACATCGCCACTGGCAACCAGCTCTCTGGCCAGAACGCTCATCAGATATCTTGTTGCCCCAGTTTTAGCTTCCAGTTGTCGTAACGTCTCGCGCCCACTCTGGCGTACGAGTTCAAGAACCTGCCCTTTAATTTTTTCCCGCTCTTCTTGTGTAAAAACTTTTGCCACAAGCCCTCCTGAAAATTACCTCATGACCAGAAATTAACACTTACCCCCTGAAGCCCGGCGGAATTTCGTTATCCGGTTCAGAAATATGATTCACACAACGCTGGTTGTTCGTGCCGCTTACCGGGAGCAACCAGGGGTTCTCAAAATTCCGGTCCGGTCCAAAAAACGTCGTCGCTCGCTGAACAAATTCCGTTCCCGTTTTCCCGGTAGCCGCCAAGTATCTTGCGTAACGCCTCACGCCATCCAGCATGGCCTCTGGTGGCACCCCCTCGCGTAATCTGGCCTTCCAGGCACTG
>PPYF01209003.1_pt1 | contig 12866 bp, 16 predicted proteins | sample 1559871 | NCBI WGS metagenome assembly PPYF01 (sample SAMN08240021, study PRJNA423297) | Human gut metagenome, whole genome shotgun sequencing project. | reverse complement strand
AAAATCTATTGACTTACGGGGTAGAAGTGCTATAATAGTCTTATCAAATGAAAGAGAGGTAACGAACATGAAACAAATTACTAACAATGAAATGGAAGCTATTACAGCACTTATGGATAATGATGTAAGAGAAGCAATACATAATGCTATCGCACCTTGTAGCAATGAGGACTTTCTTAAGGCGTATTGTGGAATAAAACCGTCTTTTGAGGATGTTTTAAGAGAGGAATTTAGTATTGAACTTGAGGAAACTTTTGATTATGAAAAAGAATTGTTACATAAGAGATGTGATGAATTACAGATTAAATATGAGGGTGAATTAGTAGATATAAATACATTATTCACGTTAGAAATGGAAGAAGCCGTTAAATCCGTAGTAAACTGTGGAATGTCTGGTGTGCATTTGGGTTATAAGATGTACACGGTTTACCTTGTTAATGATGAAGACTTTGTGATTTATTGTGAGGATTGATAGAAAGAGAGGTTTAACATGTTTGCATTGATAATAGGAGTTACACTAGGGGTTTTTATATCTGCACTATGTACGGCTGGAAAAATAACAGATTTGGAAGTTGAAAACTATTATTTATTAAGAAGATTAGAAGAACAGGAGGAACGTAAGAAATGTATACAACCATGCTCACAGCGCAATCTTTAATAAACACACATAAGTATTATAATGTTTTTGTAAGGATTGACAGAAAAACAGGTATCGCAGAAATAGATAAAAAGGCATATAATTCTTTGAAAAGAAACTTAATAAAATGGAAATTTGATAGATGTGAATTAGAAGCATTAAGCATAAGAAGAATTGAATACGTTTAAGAGGGGTATAACCCCTCTTAACTAACAACCCACCATGACGAACCAGCGAACTGTACTTCAAACGTTTTATCCTGATAACTACTACAATCTACAACAGTTTTTCCGTAACTATCTTTAACTATACCAGTTGAACCACCGGCGCAATATAAAGTAATCCTGTTAATGCCGATATAGTCTGAATAGATTTTAGGAAGTACAACTTTTGAACAGTCCCCTTGTAAGTACATAATTGTACTAGCGAAGTTTCCACGTTCAGCCTTAAAAGCACTACCATTACCCTGATAAGTTGTTAAAGGCAAGTTGTCAACAAACCAGTAGCCGTTTGAAAATATAGGATTTTTTGTGTCAAATCCGTCAGGAACATTTAATACTCCATAGAGAAACATTTGTAATGTACGACTGTCTAAGTTGAACATTGTAGTTTTAAAGAACCCTGTCAATTCGATATAGGCACAAATTCCATGTGTAGTCATAAAGTGTTTTGTGACATCTCTTGTTCTTACGTTTTTAATGTAAACATCATGAGTGTTTCTAAATCTGAACCATGTATCTGTTGCCCCCTCACATGATAAATCAGAAAAATAAAAACCAGATAACTTGTTTGTTACAAAAACTTCGTCACGCTCATTCGGACAATTTACATAAAATCCTTGTGGGTAAAGTCCTTTAGTGAAGTGAACTTCATTAAACCAACCACCCTTTGCATTATTTTCTATTAAAACAGAGTAAGTTTTTGCTGTCGCATTTAAGCAAGAAAACCAAACATACTGTGACCAGTCATAACGTTCATAAGAATACATCTTAACAGCACTATATGCTTTTTCTGCCTTTAGATAGCCGAAATTAAAATCAATTTGCTGTACTGAACGTATTGAAATCAAACTTTCAAGTTCCATATCTGAAAAAATAGTTGCGGTTGAAAAGTCAAAACTGAACGTATCAACTGAAAGACGTCTTGACGGAGAACCACCGAAATCAAGCGTTTCATCTGTATAATAATTTCCCTGACCGATTAGCTTGAATTTGTGCTGTTTTCTATCAGATGCCTTACATAATTCAAGTGCTTTATTGAATTTTGTTCCGTTTCCAGAAACAGGTGAATAATTACGAACAACATTTGACTTTACTCCTAAAGCTTCAATTTCGATTTGACTACCGTAAATCATATTTGCGAAAAGTTTACTATCTAATTGCTCATATACTCCTGTATCACTTTGTGTTTTAGAAATTAGATAAACAGCGTTTCCCCTGTCTCCTATTTTATAGTAACCTTTTGTAATTACAATTTGCCCTTCTGACAACGTTTTACTTGATATCATGTCTGCAACTGTATTTACTGCTCTAATTAAATCAAGATTTTTTGCTATCAAATCCGCTAAAGTGCCGTCTTTTTTCATTTCTTCCAGCTTTTTACCGACTTCTTTTTCAATATCAACATGGACTGTCTCTAAAAAATTTGTTACCAATTCTTTAAGTTCTTCCCATGTTATAATCATATCTTGCCATTCTTTTACAACTCTTTTAATTTCAGAAATAATCCAGTCTAAATTCATCTCGTGGTTGTTTGAAAATGGAAATTCATTAAAAATCATGTTTTTCTCCTCTCTTAATAAACTGTTATAGTAAAAGCGTCTTCAAATTTATTTGCAATATATTCATATATATCAAATTTTGCAACTTCTCTTTCACTTTCTAGCATTTGTTGACTAGTTGTAACACCAATGTTTCCATGTGCTCTACCTTTACGTTTTAAGGTACTTTCGCTACTCACGGTATCGGAAGAATTAACAGAACCGTCATTTTTTTCTTGTGGTTTATAACTAGCACTGTCATAGGCATTTTTAAAATTTTCAGATACGCTATCGACTGAACTATTCCCCTTACCGCTAGAATTTGTGACATCTTCCCATTCTTCTTTTCTATCGTAGTTTTCTATTGGATTATATTCTAGGGTTGTAGATTTGAAAAGTGTGTTAAACTCGTAAAACTTCGCACGAAACCAAGCTTTAACTGCCACTTTCATAAAAGCGGGGTTAGGGTACATAACCTCATTTTCCCCTGCTTTAATAATTATAGTTGCAAGCAGTGTTTCTTTGTCAATGTCTGGAATTTTTATATCTTCAACGATATCTTTATAATTATTCAACATCCCCCATAGAGTTATTTTCGCCATTCCTATTCACCTCTTTTCTAAATTCAACATTCACGTTTATACCAAACATTTCTTTTACTTTCTCACAACCTTTTTTCAGTTCCTCTAGCCATTCCGAGGACAAGCTCAATGTTTCTCCGTTGTTTGCGTTCACCTCATCTTTTAACAGTCTTTCTCTTTTTTCCGTGTTTGCGTTTGGAACTCCAACTAAAGTGTTGAACTCTTGCATAATTGTTTTCTTTGCAATCAGTAAATCTTGAACTAAATAGGTATTTTTCAAGTTTTGATTAAATATTTCCCACTTATTACCACCTGTCTTATAAAAGACCGCTGGCTCACCTTTCTGTATATTATCATACATTTTTTTCATTTTATCTGCTTCTGTCTTATTATCGACACCAAAGACAAAAGACGCTTTTGTGTTTATCAAGTTGATACCTAAAGCTTTGTCACATTCCGCTAATAATTCTGCATAAGTGTGAATAATATCTGTAATCCCTAGCCAATCCCTTTTTAATTTAATTACTTCGCATTGTTCACCGATTTTTAATTCATAAGAGCCTAGTATAGGATTTGCAATAATAGCAGTATTTGGTTGATAATATATATCATATCCAGATGGAGTAAAATATTGCGGTATTACTCCAAATCGAATGGTATTTATTACCGCTACACCGCCATACGTGAATATACCATTTTTTAAGTAGTCCATATTCCAATTTTCAGGAATTTCCCACTTAAAAACGGACATAGCTTTTGTCATCAGGTAATTTTCATAAAAATTCACCATGCCAGTTCCCCATGAATGATAGGTATTCGGTGCGTATTGACTGTTTTTCATTGCAATTTCATTAAAGCTATTCAAGATATACACCCCCCTGTATCAATGTGTTTATTTCTTCTTTTTCTTCTTTTAAACAATTAACCTGTACGGAAGTAGCGTCACCTTTTGCAAATCCACTTCCCAAGGAAGCTAAAGTTGCGTATTTACAATGCACATACCCGTTTTCATTTGGATTTAATACATTTGCTTCGTACAGTATTGCTGTCAATTTTACATCTGGTTCAAAGTCTATAACACTTCTGCAACCGTTCCCACTTTTAATATCTGCTTTGGGTGCTAATTCCGAAATACCGTCTATTACACCGTTTGCAAGACCAGTTAAAGCAGTTACGGGGTTAGAAGCACCAGATAATACACCAGACATAACTTGCAATGCACCGCCTACCACGTTTGTGCTAGTTTGTGCGATAGCAAGAGGACATCCCATTTGTCCCTCTACTCTTTTAATTACAGTGCCTTGTCCGCTTTCAATAGAATTTGTAACGCCAATATGGCACTGTGTCCTACCAGTTGGAATATCTACGGAAAACTTATAACTAATCCAGTCATAATTTGCTACTTCGGAAGAAGGGATAGAAATCTCCCCTATAAACGGGATGTATAAAGTGTACTTTGCGTACTTCACATTCCTAAAGTCGCCTTTTCCGTATTTTCTAGGTATTTTAACCCATAATTCCCCAGATGTGAAATTGTTTCCAGTGAGCTTTCCGCCCTGTACATTACTAGGAAACCAGCCGAAATTGATGTTTACTACATTAGTCATTTGTGCGGAAAACGGAAACCACATCAAAGAAACAATGTACTGAAACGGATTTAAAAAAGCTTTCATTGTTTCGTTTGCTAAAACATCCGTAAAGTTTTCAGGTGTAAAAAGAAAAAACATTAGATTTTCTAACTGACCTTGTGTTATAGAATAATACGTCACACCTGTTCCACCGTTTTTTCCGATAACTCCGATTACAAAAGAACCAGCTCTATCCAAAGGTAACCTACCAGTTCCGATTTGTATCTCTGGGTTAGATTTTGCTACACATTTTTCGTCAAATAAATTGTCAACGCTAGAGTTACTCCAACGCTCAATAAAGATTGTTTGCCCCATAATTTGACTTTTGAAACTTGCTAAAACATCCACTTTTAAATACAGCCTATACAAGTTTCCAGATTGAATGACAATATTTTCCACAAAATAGTATCTATTGAATTGCGTAATCCATACATAATTGTAAGATACACTATCCAATTCTAATTCTATCACTGGATTTGTTATAGAACACGGTTCTAATATATTCCCGTATTTATATCTGCCACCGCCAGCTTCTCTAAAAGAATTTACTTTTTTGTTTATGTTGTATAAAATTATTTCCATATTTTTAAAAAAGGGGCAAGTAATGCCCCTATACTCCTAATCTAATAATAATACAATTCCATTTTCTGTAAAGTCGTTCCAGTATCTATCAGTGAAGTGCCAGAAAATATTGTGATAACCGCCTCTAGCGTTAAAAGGTGTGGCGGCAGACCACTTATTGACAGTTGTGTAACCTAATGCTTCTTCGTCAAAGATACAACCGAAAACATGCGGTTCTTTAATTGATGAAACCGGCTGTTTAAGTGAACCATTTACATCCATGTAAATTGGTTTGATATCAATATCCATTGGTTTATTGATACTCTGCCAGTAGTTCACTAATTCCACATCAGTTAGTTTCATGTAACTGTCATTAAAGAGGTCTGAAAGAACACTTGTTTCCATCAAATACTGCTGTGGTGCAAGAATGTACACTTTCTGTTTGTTGCGTGGAGTGTGTCGCATAACCTCTTTTCCTGTCACGTTCGTATGGAATTTTAAAGAACGCTCTGTCATTAAAGAAGAGATTGACTTAATTCTTGCCATAGCGAACTTCATAAATGACGGAAAATTTTCTGGCTTGTAAATGTCATTCTCATTGAGAGTAAGTCCCGTAAGTTCATTATATTCTGTCATGAGATGAATACGGTTATCAACTTCACTCGTAGCCGCCAACTTGCCAGCGATATAATTCAAAATACAAGTTCTTGCCATGTCTTCGTGCGCCTGTTCAATCATGTCTGACACATTACTCATAATCATTGAAATAAATCTACCGAATTCATCTGCGTTTGTAAAAGCAGTGTCTAACTGGTCTTTAAAAATAGTTGTCATTCTTTGATAAGCATTAGCACCGTAAAAATTAGTCTGTAATACAGACGGTTTCTTGACTACATACATATCAACGCTCTGACCATCCTGTAAATTAATTCTGTCATCATCAGACCAGTCACTGTCAGAAATATTCAATTTTCTAGTAATGTTTCCGAACTTCTGCTCACTAACATTGATACCAGAAAATTTTCGTGAATACGGTCTTACAGAAAAAATAGTCCTTGTCATTACCTGACTAATTGCGTTAATTACGTTATCATATCCGATTTTAAGTGGAAGCTGTGCAACAGTCGAAAAATTATTTGCGTCAATCGTCGTCAGATTTGTTTTTCCTATTGCCTGACTAACGATTGCATTTAATAATACAGAAACCTGATTGATAGATAACTCATTCGCCGCCATTATTTACTACCCCCTAAGAAATCATTAACAACACTGTCTACCGTGTCGATAGGCTGACCTTTAGTCAATCTTGTATTTAAAGTCTGCATATCTTCCAGCATTTTCTTCTGCGTTTCATAAAGTGCCTTATAATCTACACCAGTATACTGCGGTGTACTATAACCGTTTGCAATCGGCTGTGGAACAATCGGCTGTGTCATGTTCTGCTGTGGAACAATCTGCTGTGGAACAATCGGCTGTGTCATGTTCTGCTGTGGAACAATCTGCTGTGGAACAATCGGCTGTGCAATGTTCTGCTGTGGAACAATCGGCTGTGCAATGTTCTGCTGTGGAACAATCGGCTGTGTCATGTTCTGCTGTAATAATGTTTCAATCTCCTGTTTTGTATAACCTGCATTAGCAAGTGCAATCATTTTTTCTAATTCCATTTTAATACCTCCTTATACAGTGGGTAGTCCACTATTGTTTTCTTTCTTAATGTTAAAATAATTAGGGAAGGCTTTTCCTCCAAGTTCAACAACCCTTACTCCGCAGTACCATGTGGATTCCGATGAAGATAATGTTATTCTTGATGGTAAACATCCATTTATTTCAGGAAATTCAATTTCGTGTATCTTGTTGCCTTCTAAAATTACACCGTCAAAATTTACATTGTGTGTCGGTGTGAAAATAATTTTTTTAATACCTCTTTTACTTAAGCTATCAGTGATGAAGTTTTTATCTGAATTTGATAACATTTTCGCTAATAAACTCATTTTCTCACCTCACAATACTTTTTCCATACTTCCTTATTTCCATTAAAACGGTTATAATCCAATTTGCTTGATGTATATTGCCACATTGCATAGAAAGGATATACACCAATATAAGGCTTTGATGTTCCGTAGTGTGCTACCCATAAGCCATAATCTTTGTCAATGATTTTTTTAATCATGTCAGTATAAGACGCTTGACAATAGAAAAGTGGTTTAACACCTGTCTTTTCATGTACATAATCTAACCACTTTACCGCCCAGTCAATTGGGTATTTAAGTGCCTTTCCTTCCCAGTCCAGAGCATATATGCAATGCCCCTTATGGTGCCCTACATACTTCAAAAAGTTTTCCGCTTCTTCCTCTGCCGTATTTCCGTTATCTGGTCTTGCAAAGTGGTAGAAGCCGTATAACTTCTGCTTGTCAGGTTTACCGTCTTTTTTCCCGTGTAATTCATCATAGAAGTAATCGAGAGATTTATCTTTAAACGTTTTACCTTCTGTTGCTTTCATAATTACACCGTCAACACCTATTTTAGACAAGTTAGACAAGTCAACTTTTCCTCTATTCCAATTTGACACGTCAATTATAGTTAGCATTTATTCACCCCCCAGCTTTTCGGATAAAGTTGCAATAGCGACTGTTAAATTGTTTACTGCTTCTGCCATCATTTTAGACTCTGTTCTGTGCAATTCCTGTTCCCTATAAAATAAGTACCCTAATGCACCAACACATACTATCGGAAAACCAACATTGCTAACAGCATTTGTTACAATACCTACGATTTCATTCACTTTACCACCTCTTTATTTGCAAAATGTAGCAAGTTAGAGTGTGCCCACTCACGGACAGGTTTCCGACCTTTGCATTGTCCCTTGCTACTCTTATATAATAGCACATTACATATAATTTGTAAAGTAGTTTTTTACTCTAAAGTTCTGATAAATTATTTCTCTATTTATATAAGCGGTGTAGTATTTTCGCATACTAAGTCTTAAATTCATTTCGTCTGCTTCTGTATTTTCAAAGTCTATTCTTCCTGTCTTATTAGCTGTAACGTATACAGTTCCGTTGCTCTTATGTCGCCAGATTGCGATATCAGTAGTAGTCAATTCCAGATAGTATTCTTTTAAATTTTTTAAAGCAATGTCGCTAAAGTCATTGTAAGCAAACTTATTTTCAAGCGCCATTCTGTAAAAGTCTGTACCCTCTGTCAATCTATATAAAACCGTCTTGCTCTTATGCTCAATATAGTCACTGTCTTCCATCAGCATTAAAAATAAAGCTCTTTTCCGATTATTGTAAAATTTCTTTCCTTTTCTCTGCATAGTTTCTATTACTTCAACCAAGCCTAAAGTTTCTAAAATCGGAATAGATATATTGTTTGTGTTTCCTAACAAGAAAACTTGTACAGGTTTGTCGCCTTGCAGTTCTCTGTTCCTATTTACTGTTTCGTACATATTAAAAAATGCGTCATCTTCATTTTTAATAGCACGAACGTGTAATTCTGGATTAAATTCATCAAATATGATAACCTCTATATCAGGGGCAGAAAAACCACGCATACTTGCAAAAGTGCTTAAGGGGCACATTAAGCCTACACTTTTCTTATCATCTTCACCCATTACTACACTATATATGTCTTCGTCAAGTGGTTCAACTTCTATGTTCCAGTTGTAATCCTTATTTAAAGGTTCAAACGGTGAAAGTGATAAATCCATCTTCTTTTTTGCTATTCTTGCAATTTCTTTCTGTGTTCTTCGTAGATATATAAATTTTCTCTTATTTAAAATACAATCCCTCAAGCAAGTGTAAGTCTTTCCACCGCCCCTGTTCCCTAAAATTACGTTAAAAACATCTAACTTATCATTTATTAGTTCTAAATTTAGATACATATTTTTAAAAAAAAGCAGATAGTTTCTTATCTGCTTTACTCCTTTCTAGCAAAGAATGAAACTTGTTGCCATTCCCCTGCCAACTTTCAATTCGGTGAACTCAATGTCAACTCCGTTTGTAATTTCATCTTCTGTCAAAAACATTGAAATCTGTTTCAATCTGTCAGCTACAACAATGCTTTCTCCTGAATAGATGTTTCCGTCTACTACCATTAAAGAAATTTCTTTTTCTTTCACTTCCCCAGTGTTCTTATCTGGTTCTTCTTTTGTGTAAACTGCAAATCCTGTTAAATTTCCTTTTAATTTACTCGTTCCGGCTTCTTTAAATCCTTTGCCTGCCTGTGCGTTGAAAATGTCCTTTACTGTCACATTTACTTTAATATCTGTTTTCATTTTTATTTCTCCTTTTTGTTATTATTTATTATATTTGTATTATATCACTTTAACTTTAATTAGTCAATATAATATTCTAAAAAATCTAAAAAATCTTTAAAAGTATTTGTTTGACCTAACGTGTAGGTTGCGTCTACTATTCCAACATTAGAGGCTGTTAGAAATTTATCACCTGCGACTGTTATATAATGCGGTTTACTTTCATTATAATAGTGAGTAGTTCTTCCAGCGTTTCTAAATACAAAGCCTTCCTTAAATTCTTCAAGCGGTTTTATTCCGTCTTTTTTCGCCCTGCTAGTCATTTCAAGTGCGCCAAGTTCTTTAGATACACCAGATACAGTAATATGAAGTTTACCGTCTATCATATAAGCGTATTTCTTCGCGCCCATAGTTATAAACTCGTCACAAGTTTCTTCTTCTTCAAATACTCCCATGTAGTAACGCTTACCGTTGTAATCTACAAACGCACCGTGTTCTTCTGCTTCTTTCATTATTTCATCATTCAACTTTTTAATTTCTTCTAGCATTTCTTCTGTTAAGCATACGCACTTATTACTATCTGTATCGACATATACGGTACAATGCTTTGTTATTCTTAATATTTTTTCAAGTTGCAGTCTAGCGTGAGCCGTTACCCATATTCCCCATTGATACGGCAAGAAAGAATTATAAGATTTATAAAAATCCTCTAATGCTGTCTTAACGTTACTAGTTCTCTTTTCCCACTCACCTGTCCTACTTTGATATTCAATTATATCACGCACAGGATTAGTGCAAGTCATACCAAAAATTGAATTTAATAAGTTTTTACTCTTTGCATACATATAAGCGTCAACTCCTTTTAACGTTGTTTTGTTATAAAAATAGCTCATTATTTCTATTTTTAACTCTTTCGGCAATAGACCTCTTTCAGCAAAATAAAAATCAGATATTGCCACATCATCAAATTCATATTCCTGTTCGATTATATTATAATCTATTTCAGTTAATGTCGTACTTATTATATCAGCTTCTACAATTCGACCGTTGAATACAAGTTCATTTTTTCTTGTATAGCACTTATGTTCAGAAATGTAAGGTACAGGAACATTATCTTTTAACCTTAAATTTATAAAATGCGCTCTAAAAAGACAACAATATTTTTCCAGATACTTTTTAAAATCTCTCTTTGTTTTAGGGTTTCCTTGCATAAAAACAGAAACGGGAAAATACTTAGTCATCATAACAAAAGGGTAAGAACTAGCAATGTCAAAACATCTCACACCATGTAATATACAATTTACGTGCCGTGCATTTCCATGCGTGTTTCCGCCCCTCATTGCTTCCTGTAAGAGTTCATATACCTTTTCATTTATTTGCGTTTTTAAAAACAGGTCTCTATTAGCTTTATTCTTTTTCATTACATTTCTGCAATTACGTCTAACGTAACCCGTAGAGGTGTAAGGCACGGTAATCATGTTATCTTCTTCTAACGTTTCTAGCAATCTTTCATTTAGACCTGCCACGTCACAATACATATAAGTCAATTCTTCGTCATTTAATGTGGTTTCACATGTTCGTATTTTCTTATAGTCAAAGTGACCAGCCTGTTTCAAATGGGTTACACTCTTTCCAGACTCACAGAACTTTTCAAGGTTCATGTTAGATAAATAGTAAGAGCACCTAAATTCTATATTTCTCCATGTACAACGTAAGACCTTATGTGAGTCAAGCGCAAAGATTTCATCCCATTCAAAAAAATCTTTAATGAACTGAAATTCATACGCCAGATAATGTACATAGAAGACAACCTTACCATCCGTGTTATATTTACTCACATTTTCGATTATAGTTATGAAATCTTCCCAACGTCTGCCTAAAATATTCTTTCCGTTATAATGTAACATAAAGGCGTACATAAATCCGTAAGGGTTATCACAATCTATTGTTGTGCTTTCAATATCAAAAGTGTTAGGGTAATTATAGTACACTTTTTTATTTTTAAAAGCTCTGTTAGAAACTAGAGGGCATTTCATAAAATAGTCAATTTCGTTCAAGTCCTGCGGCTCGAAAAATGTAGCTTCACCTTTCAAACCGCCAGTCAATCCAAAGCGTATCATTTAATCACCTAGAAATTTCAAGTTAAACATTTCGTATAAATCATCTATACTTTCCACATCACCTTTTTTAAATTCCTCCAAGGCTTCTTTAAGGTCTTTCATTTCATACTTGCTACTGTCTACAACATCATCATAAAATTCTATCAACTTATCAGAACTTATGAGCTTATTCGCAAGGTCTTTATATATCTTGCTATTCAAAAAACGATAAAATTGGTCTTCATCATCTATCTTTAATCCTTTCTGTCTGAACCTATCTATTCTTTCTTTCTTTAATTGCTTGTAGCCAGATAAGGTAGAAGTTACACTATTTAAAAATACACGTAAGTTTTCTATATCTTCTCTCAGGTACGAAATTTCAGCAGATTTCAAATAAGCTTCACTAAACCTATTTCTTCCTCTTGTGGCTTGTGTGTATCTTGTAGCAAGCCTGTAAGCATTTTTCGTTAAACCTTTTCGTTCTAAAGATAATAATCTTGCATTAGCTCTCTTTGCTAATTTTCTTCTTAATGCTCTAACTTCATCAATATCATATCTTTTACCCCTTAAATCAATATTTAAGTATTCCTGATTGACTTTCTGTTTGCTCATTTCTTCACCTACTTTTCATACGCTCTTTCTAGTGTTTCACCTACAATTTTTACTGTTCCATCATCCATCTTTTTAAAAATCGGTCTTAAATCTGTGTCATAGATGTTACTTCCTTTGTTGTGCGTTTCCGAGTCAAAAGCCTTGCAAGCATAATAGCAAGACTTATATGTATCTGTTATTCTATCGTAACCGTTCTTATCAAATCTAATGTTTACTGTTTTTGCCACTGTCGTAACCCCCCCAGAATACAAATAATATAAAAACTAATAAGATTATTGCGTCTTTCATATTCTCATTCCCCCAATGTATAATAAACCATAAAACTATCACCGTTCATAAGTTCAACATGTAATACGCCAACATTTCCAATAGCCTTAACTTTTCTAACGTATTCACTATTAGTTAAATAATAAAATTCTTCAAAATCAATTTCTTTCTTGTTATATCGTTCCTTTAATGCTTTGTATACCGTTTCTTCATTATTTACAAAAATTCTTATTACATCACCTGAAACTAATTCTATTTCAAATACGTGTAAACCTTTATTTAATATTTTTCCTGAATATGCAATATTAAGTACATATTCATTTTCTTTAATATCGCCTAATGTTTCTAAAGTTACAGTTGCATTACTATACTTTTCTCTTAATCTCTCAATTTGTTTCATGTTCGTTACCTCTCTTTCATTTGATAAGACTATTATAGCACTTCTACCCCGTAAGTCAATAGATTTT
>PPYF01158162.1_pt1 | contig 12866 bp, 10 predicted proteins | sample 1559871 | NCBI WGS metagenome assembly PPYF01 (sample SAMN08240021, study PRJNA423297) | Human gut metagenome, whole genome shotgun sequencing project. | reverse complement strand
CGGGAAGGTATTTGATACCGTACTTTTCCGGGTTCTGCCCGGCATGGACGATAAGAGAACATTATTATGATACCAAAAAACTTATCTAATTGTATTCTTTTCCCTTTTGTTTGGAAGGGTGTTTAGTAATTTATATATTTGCGTTTGTAGAAATTAATAGCAAGATGTGTTTTTGTGGACACAAAAACCAAATCTTGCCTGATAAATCAGGAGTTTAGCCCCCTCGCAACTTGGGGGCATATATTATTTAGTATCATAGTATGAAAGCAAATAAAAGAGATAGAATAGTGAAAGTTCGCTTAACGAATTTAGAATATGAAGAACTAACTAAAGCTTCTAAATCTAGCAAATGTATGTCAGATTATTTTAGACAGAGAGTCTTTAGGAAAGGAGTTGGTCTTATTGACCCTAAAGAATTTATTCGTTCAATGGATGAAATTTGTTTGGAAATGAAACGTATAGGAAATAATATAAATCAGTTGGCTAGGTATGTAAATATTCATAAGGAAGAAGTTAATCAAGAGGTTCTTAATGAGGTAGAAAAGAAAATGGCAGAGTATGTGATTATGCAAGATAAATTGAATGTTACTTGGCGTAAGCGACACCATTCAGGAACTACCGCCCATCGGCAAAAGGATTGCATCTAATTGATACCTTTTCTGCCTGCACTGGAGAGAAGCCGGGAAGGAATTTGATACCGTACTTTTCCGGGTTCTACCCGACATGGACGATAAGAGAACATTATTATGATACCAAAAAACTTTAGGGAAAATATTATATATATAAATAATATATGAATGTATAATATTTATATATTTATTATATGAATAAATTATATTGGAATATTCTTTTATTGAATATTTGTTTGTATATTTGCGGTGTGAAATTATAAATATGGTAGTAGTAGTTTTAAAAGCGGCAACTTCTTTCGCTGGTATTGATTATAATGAGCGAAAGAATGAGGAAGGCAAGAGTGAACTTCTTGTTGCAGAAAATTTTGCTATGAATCCAGATAATTTGAAGAAGTCGGATTATATAGCTTATATGGAATCTGTCTGTAGGACTAATCCAGCGGTCAAGGCAAAACAATTTCATGCAGTGATTTCATGTAAGGGGCGTGAATATTCGGCAGAGGATTTGAAAAATGTTGCTTTGCAATACATAAATAAAATGGGTTATGGAAATAATCCTTATATGATATATTTTCATTCTGATACAGAAAATAATCATGTACATATTGTTTCTACACGAGTACAGAAGAACGGACAGAAGGTAAAAGATAATATGGAAGCTGTGCGCTCACAGAAAGTCATAAATCAAATAATGAATATTGATTTAGCTTTGAAGGCTAAAGATGATATTTTAAAATACATGGAGTTTTCTTTTTCTACAGTGCAGCAGTATAAGTTGTTACTTGAACAATCAGGATGGAAATTAAGAGAAAAGGATGGATTATTAATTTTATATAAGGGTGGTGAAAAGCAGGCTTCAATTCAATTAGAACAGATAAAAGATAAAGCTAAACAATATACACCTGATGAAGAAAGAAGAAAACAGATAACAGCTCTTTTATTTAAATATAAGCAAGGACTTTCCTATACAGAACTTCAAACTTTGATGAAAGATAAGTTTGGTATAAATTTAGTCTTTCATACAGGAAAAGGACATACTAAACCTTATGGATATACATTAATTGATTATAGAAATAAGAGAGTTTTGAAAGGTGGGGAAGTTATGGATTTGAAGGAACTTTTAGTAGAGCCTAATAAACAAGCAAAAGTAGAACACTGTAATAGTATAATTAATCTTCTTTTGAAAGATGGAACAAAATATACAATGGATAGTTTCAAGCAATTAATGTTAGATTACGGTTATAGGTTTTCAATGAATGGCACAATATTTATAAATGGTGATGATAAGGCTTTATTGGTTCTTGATAAAAAACTCTTGAAAGAACTTAGATATAATAGCAGAGTGTATGAAGCAAATAAATTTAATGTTGCTACAGTTAAAGAAGCCGAGTTGTTAAGTAGAATTTATCATGTGAAAAAAGATGATATTTTGATTCAAGAGTATATGGATAAAAAAAATACTGTCTATTCTGATATGATGAATAGTTATTTGGCTCATAGTTCAGATTTACATTCTACATTAAGAGAAAAAGGAATTCTTTTTGTTGAAGATGAAAATTTAGTTTATCTAGTAGATAAAAAGAATAAAGTAATTATAAGTATTGATGATTTAGGAATCAATATTATAAAAGATGGCTATAGTAAAGATAGGATTACTCTAGTTACTCTTGATAAGATGGAAAGAATAAATGTTGAACAAGATTCAGAACTGGCAAGGGGATTTAATCTGATTGATGCTATTTGTGATATTCTTAGCCAGCATATAAATGTACAGCAAGATAAATCTCCTAACAGGAAAAAGAAAAGAGGACAGCAACAAAATTAATTAATAAATATAATAAGATATGATAATATTATTTGGAAATCAGAAAGGCGGTTGTGGTAAAACGACTAATTGCATACAATTTGCCAACTATCTAGTAGAAAAAGGGAAAGAAGTTCTAGTATTGGATTTAGATTTTCAGCGTTCATTATCGGATAGAAGAAAAGAAGATATTGCGACCTATGATAATGAACCTAAATATGAGGTTATACAAACCGATATATCTAATGTTGCTAAAATTATTAGTGATTTTACTAAGGTTGAGCAAGGAAATCTATTAATAGATTTGCCCGGTAAGATTGATGATGATGCTTTAGGAACTATTCTTAAAGCTGCGGATATAATAATATGCCCATTTAAATACGATAAATTTACAATGGATAGCACAGGCTTTTTTATCCAAGTGTTACAGTATTTAAATGTGAAAGCTAAAATATTCTTTTTACCTAACAATATGAGAACTGCGGTAAGATATGAAACGAAAGAACAGGTAGTTGATATTCTTAAGCAAGTTGGTTTTGTTACAGATGAAATACCAGCTTCTGTTGCGATGGAACGTATAAATACATTAGCAATTAGTAATGAGTGTATTGATAAGGTGAAGAATGCTTATGATTATATCATTCAAGAAGGAGCAATAAAATAAAATATTCTTTTAATAGATAATTGTTATAAAGTTATTCATTTATTGTATATATTTGCACATGGCTGATAAATTAAGGAAAAAGCAAAATGAAGGTATTTCTAGTGTTCTGGAAATAGCTAAAATGATAAGAGGTGAAGAATCGCATGGGAGTAGTATAAATGAAACTCCTATTCAAGAAGTTAGATGTGAAGTTGAAGAGGAGAAAGAACCACCTCATGTGGAAATGGAAACAACTTCTTCGGAAGTTTTTAATTTTAATGGCTCTAGTGATATGGATTTGACGGACTTATTAGAGTACATTAAAGGAAAAAATTATAATTGCAAGGAAGTTCTATATGTTGATACAGATGTAAAAGAGGTGTTTGGTTTGCTCAAAGCTAAAGCCAAAATACCTATCTCATCTTTAGTTTCGTTTATTTTGGAAGATTGGTTAACTAAACACCGTAGCGACATAAGTTCTTTGATTAAGCAAAAAAAGAACCGTTTTCTTTAGTACAGAAAAAGGGTCGTTTTGTGAAACAAAAGATTTTTGGTTAGGCTATAGACCCGTCCAATGGGTTTTTCCTCATTGGACGGATATTTTAGATAGAAACAATAATTTCTTTAGGGATTCCTGTATAATATGCTATTTTTTCTACAGGAATATTATCTTCTCTCATTTTTATTATAATATCAATATTTTCTTTAGTAATAGAAGAAGGTATAAACGTAAATAAAATGTCTGACAATTTGCTTATAGCCTTAATAACTTTTTGTTTGTCAGATTCTTTTTTTAAGTCTATTCCACTGAAAGTTGAAAGTTTATCATGCAAAATAAGATAATATATTCCTCCTATTATTAGTGCAGATATAGTTACAATGTCAATATCTGTATTGGAGAATATGTTTGAGAATTTTTGGCATAAAGGTAATGTATGCAATTCTCGTAATTGGGCAGTACGTTGACTAGTTTCATTGTTGCTAGCCAGTTCCCATTTTAGGAGTTCTTGCATGACCTTATTTCCCGATAGAGATTGAAATAAGCCTATGAGGATGTTTATATATAGTTCTTTATCGTTACTTGATTGTTTTTGCGATTTTACAATATCGCTAAACCAATAATCGTATTTTTTTACATACTCGTCAATAAACCTATTCAAATCATCGTATCTGTTATAGAATTGTACAGGCTCAATTTCAGCTTGTCGCATAATACCTGTAACTGTTAGATTAGAAAATCCTTCAGTTTCAATTAAATGGGTTGCCGCATTAATAATGCTTTCCTTTATGTCTTTGGCACTTCTTCGCTTTCTCCTTTCTTTCATTATTATTTTATTTTTATGTTCTTATTTATATCATTAAGAGTATTGACTAAAGATTCTAATTGTTCAAGTTTATGCGTGGCAAGAACGCTGACCCTTAATCTTGCTTCTTTGGTTCTTACAGCCGGATATACAATTCCAATTGTAAAGATACCTTTTTCTTGCAACATTTTAGCAATTTCGTAAACCTTTTTATTATCTCTTATCATAATAGGAAAAATAGGGGAAACAGATTTTCCTATGTCGAACCCTTCTTCTTTCAACCGTTTTCTAAGATAGTTCGTATTTTCCCAAAGTTTGGTTCTTATTTGTGGTTCTTTTTTTATAATCTCTAAAGCTTTTAGTATGGATGCTGTGACTTGTGGGGTAGGGGCTGCTGAAAACACATTGCTGTCCGCATAAAATTTCAAGTATTGTATCATCTTCTTTGAAGCTGCTGCAAATCCCCCTACGCAACCAAATGACTTGCTGAATGTGCCAGTAATAATATCAATTTGACCTAAACAGTTATAGTATTCAGCTGTTCCTCTGCCATTGGCTCCCATTACTCCTATTCCATGTGCATCATCTAACATCAGCATGGCTTCATAAGTCTTGCAAAGAGTAATAATTTCCGGAAGTAAAGACAAATCCCCATCCTGGGAATATACACCATCTATTATTACAAGTTTAGTTTGATATTGCCCTTTGACTTCTTTTAGTACCTTTTCCAAATATTCTAGGTCGTTATGCCCAATTCGTTTTATATTTGTTCCTTTTAGTCCAGCCATTGCGCTTGTGTGGATATAAGGGTCTATCAATGCAATATCATTTTGACCCAATAAGGCTCTTAGTATTCCGGCATTTGCTCCAAATCCGGAAGAAAATAAAATAGCTTCTTCTTGTCCTACAAAAGAAGCTATTTCTTTCTCTAGCTGTTGGTGTATGTCGAGATAACCACCTATTACTTGTGCAGCGCAAGCACCTGTTCCATATTTTTTTATAGCATCTATACCTGCTTGTTTAGTTTCTTCTCTTTGTGACATACCTAAATAATCATTAGAAATAAATGCAATAACAGGTTCGTTGAAGCCTTCAATTGCCATTGTTGAACCGATACCTGTATGTGAAGTTATCCAATAGCTTTTACATCCGAAATCATTTAGTTGCTCAATGTACTGCTGGAAATCATTTGCTCTCTCAATAGCATTTTTCCCATAGGATAGTTCAAAGTCTTTTAATGAATGATAAGTTTTTTCCATATTAGTATAATTTAGATTGTATATTGCAAAAATAGCAAATATATTATGTTTTTAAGCATTAACAGTGAAAAAAACAATATAATTCTTATATTATATACAATTTATATTGTATATTTGCGATATGCAAATGCATTTGCTGAATAATTACTAACTTAAAAATATCGCTTTATGAGAAAACAAATTTTAATTTTATTAGGTTTCTCTTTTAGTCTTATTGCTTGTCAGCAAAACGAAGAGATTGGTTCTGTGGAGGATAATGCCAATCCAAACGAACTTACTACTAGAGCTGCTTCTATGAGAAGGGTTCCTACACAAGCGGAAAAGGATAATCTTAAAAAGGATTTCCCAAATTTAGATGTAAATAATATTTCTGTAACAGGAGAAGCAACAGGTACATATAATTGTATTGCTTATTCTATGGGGATAACTAACAAATGGATTGACCCAGAATCTTTTTACAATGATTTTATAGAACAGTATAAAAATGCTAAAACTTTATATGGTTCGTCTTGTAATTATGAACAGACTAGTACAGAAGGTAGCAATGCTACTGTTGATGGTTGGGGAACAAGTAGTATAGATATGACTCATGGAAGTGTTGTATATAGTAGCGGTACTTGGGAGTCAAAACTTGGGCGTTATTTGCGTATTACCCATAAAAGGAGTGAGCTATCTGGCACTTTGTATGGTAGAATTTTGGTATCTTTTATCGAGAGTAGAACAAAGACTGATATGTCGGAGATAAAGGAACTTGCAAAACAGATAGCACAAGAAGATATTGAACTTTCTGATGCAGAAAAACAAGCTGTCATTGATAAAGCTGCAAATATTAATTGTGAGGTAAAGACTAAGTTTAACGATTTGTTTAATTCATGGAACGAAGAAATTTCAATAAATCCACAAACTAAATATAGTTCAAGTACTCTCGCTTATACAACATTACCACAGTTTAAAGAAATGCAAGCGATGGGTAAAAATATTATTCCGTTAATAATGGAAAAACTTTTAGATGAAGATAATTTCTTTTTGCTTCCTCTATATGATGCTATACAGACTGATTCTCAATTAAAAATAAGCTATAAGAAAGGTGATGCAAAGATTCTAGAAGGAGAACAGAATAAGGCTAAAAGAACAGTTCGTCTTTGGCTAAGTCTTTCGGGAAATTAAGTAAAATATAACTGACTTTTTGGGATAAATAGCTCTTAACGTAATATGCTGTAAGAGCTATTTATATATTTACCTAAAAGTTTTTGGCATCATGGATTTGTTTTCTCTTCGTCCTTTTGTATATGTGGCGTATTCGCGTGCGTCAGAAAGTAAATCTACGTGAACTCTATTGCGTATTTGTTTCTAAGGACATAATTTTAAAACTATATTTATGAAAAAAAAATTCTATTCTTTTTGGGGCGTAAGTCAATTATTGGTAGGAGCAATGACTATTGGTCTTGTCTCTTGTGAAAAAAGTTCTGAACTTTTATATGATTTTTCGGAAACATCAGAAAGTTCAATCCAGTCAAGAGCTATCTCTGTTGCTGACTCTGTGAGTCTGTTTTCTAATATAGATGAGTTTAAAAAAAAGCCAGAAACGAAATCTTATTCTTATTATCCTGAGACAGATGAATTTTATTCATCAAATATGTATGCTGTTAGAGAGCTTCCTTTTGCGTTGAAAGTCAGAGGAGGTGGAGTGGTTGGACAGCCTTATCTTTCTACTCAAGGAATGAGAAAAGAATTGATACTTTCAGCTTATAGTTCTTCAAAATTCTATTTAAAGATTTTGCCACCTAGTAGTGGAATACCATATTTGATTTATTCAAAGTCTTATAATAAGCCATTGGTTTGTGGTCAATATAACAATGACCCAAACAATAAACTTGTTTTTGTTTGGGACTCGGAAGATATAAGTTCTGGAAGTTGGGACCTTATACCATCAACATATAAAGGATATTTTAATATTGAAAATCAGACATATTTAGGAACGGCAGACCCCAATAATCCTTGGAGTGTGTTTAATTATTCTATAGAAGTAAAGAGTAATGGGCAGGTAGGGTATGCAAAATATAATAAGCAACCACAGCAAGAGTTTCTATTAGAGTTTCAGGATAAATTTAAAGTAAAAGAAATAGCATTTGAACCTAAAGCTGTAGTGACGGAATTAGACCCTGTTGTTGTGTATTCAAATGGTCAGACAGGAGCAGTTGCTGGACCATCAAATATTACAATTTATGCAAAAAAAGATGTAAAAGATACTTCTTGTTATACAGAAAAAGGAGCTTTGAAAATTCCAATGGCAAATGAAGAACAAATGTTTTTACGTCCTGCAATAATAGCCGGGCAATTTATTGCCCCTGGCAATTTTAGTAGTGGGGAAATGCCTGATTCAACAATATTTTTGCCTAGAGCTCCTTATACTTCCACAACGTATGAGATACCTAAAACATTATCGGTGACTATTCCGGTAGAAGTTGATGAGCCATCTTTAATTAAAGTAACGACTTATTTAAAGAAATATAGTGTAAAGGCTGACTATACTATTACTATGACTTATCGTAATGGAAATGAGGCTAATGATAGAGAAGTTAAATTTAAAGGTTCTTGGTATGGAATAATAAATACTACATCAAAGGCAAAACCAGACGAAATAGTAACAATTCCTTTAGAAGAATATATGAAAAGTTTATCTAATAATAATCTGCAATAAGAAAAGATTATGAAATCAATATTATATATAATAATTTTATCTGTTATAGCTCCATTGTTTATAGCTTGTTCAGAGGATTTGAACTTATGCGCACAGCAAAATACAGTGGTTGAAACTGATTATTCATGTGATGATGTGATTCTTCAAGAACGTAATCCATCTCTTCCAGATGTTATTACAGGACAACCTTCTTTTGATGAAGAGTTGACAAGAAGTGGTGAGATGATTGGGGGAACTGATAAATATCTAGGTTATGGTTATAAATTGCTTAAGGGGAATTATATACCAAGTGATTTTGATAACTTTACGCATTCCATACTTGATATTGAATCTCTAAAAGAATATGATGAATCATATATTGATGAAAATTATCCTAACTGGAACGACCAGTCATCGTTTGCTTATTATGATTTTAATAATTATACGCATTTTTCATCAATAAGTAAAACTGTGAAAAGTGGATTTTCTTTAAATCTAGGATTTTTTTCTATAGGGAAAAAGAAAACGACAACCGAAACATTTAGAACTTTTATTAATGAATCAAAAGAACAAGCTTATGGGGAAATGAATATATTGTTTGCTCATGGCAAATTTACCTTGTTAAGTTCCAATGGTTCTAATAAAGTGTTTGCAAGGCAGTTTTTAAGAAGGTCTTTTATTAATAATTTATATACCTCTCCTATATCATCTATCATTGATTCATATGGAGATTTTGTTGTTGTTGGTTATTATACAGGTGGAAGAGCTTTTGCGCAATATATGGGTAATGCGGATTCAAATACGAATGTTGAACAGAAAATTAAATCCTTAGAGAAAAATATTAATGCTTCACTTGTATATAAAGGTGATTCACTTAATGGGTCGTTCGGATTTAATGGAAAGGATGGTACTTTTGATTCTACAGTTTACAAAAGACAAGATATATTTATACGTGTAAAAACATTGGGTGGTATTCAAGATGAAACAGGTGTAGTGAATACTACAATGGCACTTAAAGACATAAATATAAACTTGCAATCTTGGAGAAAATCATTAAATGATTCAAAAAATCATACAGTGATTGATTTAATAGAAGAAGGATTATATCCAATGTCGGATTTTGTACTGGAAAGAAACTTTCAAAGACGTTTTGATGATACTTCTAAGGAAATTCTTCTTCCTGTTACAAGACTTTATACTCCGTCTATTACGATTGCAAGAGTATTGACAAAGACATCTGCTTCGGGAGAAAGTTTATATGATGTAGCTGCTGTGTTAACAACAAGACAGGGTGACCAAATAGTATTGAGTAAAAGTAATGCTACGGATGCGGAATTAAGGCAAAATGAAGATGATAATGTTTTTATTAAAAAAGCCCAAATTATATCGGCAGAAATATCAAGGTATTTCAGCTCTGATATTCAGATAAGTTATAATACTAGAAAGCGTATTAATCCTCAAATGCGTTCTCCGCTATGTATGGTTTTGGAGAACTTCAATGAAAAAGGTTTCTGTAAGTACTATCATGAGGCAACTAATATGGAATATTTATACGACCCAACTACCAAACTCTGTTTTTCATTTTTTGCAGATGAAAGAGATGAGAGTTTGCTGGAAGTATATGGTCTTAGTTCATGGGCTTCTAATTTAGTAGAAAAACAGATTTCAATAGCAACATTAGCAAATCTATACACAATTATAGGATTGTAATTTTGAAGTCTGGTATTTATATTAATATAATCTATTTTAATACATGGTACATTATTTTAAACAATCTTGCTTATTAATGCTTTGGGCATTATTTTTAGTAAACATAAGTTTTACAAGTTGTGATGATAAAAATCCAGAGGTACAAATAGGAGAACTTACTCCCCAAAAACTATATCAAACCTCATGGCGTGGTACAGGTCGTTGTGATGCTTGGGTAGTTCCCAATATGGGAGTAGGTATGCAATTTATAGATACTCAATCGGGGAAAGTAAATTGGGAAAGTTACGATGAAATTGATATTACTTACAAAATAGAAGGAAAATATATCATATTTAATAGCAATGCTTTATATTTAGGTGGTGCTCCTTGGGTTATTAAAAGCTATACCCAAAAACATATAACTCTTATACAAAATGAAGCAAGTCCAGATAAAGAGAAAGTAGCTATAATAGAATTAGATAGGATAGATTGATTTCGATTGTATTTTTAAAAGGTATGTATTTGGATGCTCTCTTTTCATATTATAAGTATTTGTTATTATACTGGTATCATTTTTATGAAATGGACATAGGGAAAAGAAGATTCTCGTGTTGCTCTTTCTGGGTTTCGGGGAGTGAAGGATATTAATCACATATTCATATTATTTATATATAATATGGCATTTTGTCCTTCTTCTTTTTCCCTATAGTTTTATGGTATCAATTCTTTGTGTCCGGCTTCCAGCAGCTTTTTGTATTTGGTATCAAAAAGGAGTTCTTCAGGGTGTACCGGGGACGATAATTCGGTATCATTTCATCATGCTATATACGCCCATCAGTGCCAGAACTCCAAAAGAATAGGTATCACAAATTCTTTAAAGTAATATTGGAAAATAAAAGAGAGTATTTTGTACTCTCTTTTATTTTATTAGGGCTGTAATAAATTGATGGCTTTTTGAAGATTAGCTTCTAGCTCTTTTTTAGCGTTTGACATAGCATCATCATAGTTTTTTTCTGATTGTCTTATAATTTCTATTATAACAGAATTATAATTGGCTTTTTGTGCTTCATCTTCTTCTGTATTAGAAATCAGATAGAACTTTTCACTAAATATTAAATCTATAAAAACATAGTTAGAATAAAAATTCAGCACTTGAAATAAAAGTTTTAGGCTGCCCCCTTTTCCTAGTTCAAGATTTGAAATCGCATTTTGTTTACAGTTTAGCTGTTCTGCTAATTGAGCTTGGGAATATCCTATATGCTCTCGGATTTGCTTTAACCTTGTGCCTAAAATTGGTAATGTTATGTTATACATATTGTTCTATTACTGTTTCTACTTCGTCGTATATTCTCTTAAAGTTTTTTTGCAGTAATTTCTCTCTATTATCTGCTGTCCCAAAGTTATATACTTTTGGCAGTTCTTTGTAGGCTTCTTCTTCTTTCTTAATTTTTTTTAAATCTAAATTGGTTTTGCAATGGTACATTGCTGTTGGAAAATTATCTTCTTGTCCGAAATCTAATGCAACTTGCCCTACTAATGTACCAGCCTGTAATGAAGAAATTTTGGATGCCGGGATAACAAAATCCATTTGTTCATTCATATTAATTGTTGTTTCGTTTCTTCTGATGGTAACACCTTCTTTTACTTGCTTAACTTTTCCAAATAGTTTTTGTAGCCAATCTAAAGTTTCAGGAGCTTTAGCTTGCCCGGATAAAGTGTTACCTATAATAGAAGTTATAGTTTTTGCGGTAGCTTTGCCGTATTGTTCTTCTAATTGCGGTAGTTCCTGTAATCCCAAACAAATTGAAACCTTATTGCTACGTGCAGTAGAAAGTAGTGTTGCAAGTTGATAAAAATATAATGTGGGACATTCATCTACTATGATTGAAGTAGGATAGTTACCTTTTGTATTGACAAGTCTAGTTAGTCGGTTAATGATAAGTGCATTTAAAGCACTATTCATGCTTTGTGTTTTAGGGTTATTTGCAATGATGAGATAACTAGGGTCTTTTTTATCTGATACTTTTAAATTGAAATCATTGCCACTAAATACCCAAAAAGATTCTTTAGTTGCCAGTCTTGATAACTGTACTTTTAGACTTGCCATCTGTCCTTCTAATTGGTCCACGGCTCCTGATTTATATGCAGCTTCAAATGGGGAAACTAGTGATTTTAATTCAGGCTCGGAAAAGAGAACTTTAAAAAGTACATCATATTCTTGATTAAGGAAAGCCAGTACATGCGGTAAATCTGAATATTTGCCATTCTCGTATCTAGACCAAAAATAAATAGAAGCTGCTAACAAGTTTACTGCTGATGTTTTAAAAAAATCGCTATTACCTCCACTTCCTTTGTCGCCTTTTTGTAAACTCTCATATAATGCTTCTGCCGTTTCTGTTGCATCTGCTAGGATTTCTATATATTCTCGTTTCAATGGGTTTATTCTTCTACTATATTCAATATCAGAAAAATTGATGACATTGAACTTGAAATTACTTGGTATTTTTCCTAATTGCTTGTTCTTTTGATAATTATAATATGCAATTTTGGCAAGTTCAGGAAATTTGAAGTCGTAAACAACTTCTGCAAATCCTTTAGCTGAATGTTGTCTTATAAAAGAATTTATAACAGAAAAAGATTTACCACTTCCAGGCGTTCCTATTACAAAAGTTCCACGAAAACAGTTACATATATTCAGCCACCCATTATGCCACTTTCTATTGTAGAAAAACTTCATCGGAATATTGACAGAGAATTCTGTTTCTACCTTGTCTTTAGATTGTTCAAAGCTTTCATTCTCTATATTAAATCTATCTTTCATAAAGTTTGATTTAATACGTTTGGAAATGTTATCT
>PPYF01470237.1_pt1 | contig 12869 bp, 13 predicted proteins | sample 1559871 | NCBI WGS metagenome assembly PPYF01 (sample SAMN08240021, study PRJNA423297) | Human gut metagenome, whole genome shotgun sequencing project. | reverse complement strand
TTCGAGTTTGCTGATAATGGTGCACTTTCAGGGACTCGAACCCTGGGCCCGCTGATTAAGAGTCAGCTGCTCTACCAACCGTTGCATCTCTCAGGGTATTTTCAGTGGGCATAGGCCGTTTTTAGCATGGTCACGCTATATTTTTATGGTCCATTTTTGCTTGAGTGATTTGGTCCCCTTTTTCCTGTACCGTCAGGCCCAGGAACTGGCGGTAGGTCAGCTTCAGGTGGAGGGTCACCTGGTAGCCCTTACCCAGTTCTACCTTCTCCAATAGTTGGCTCAGAATCACCCGCTTCCTTGCCAGGGGTGCCAGCTCGAACTCCTCTGCCCAGCCGCAGAACTGTTTGTAGCAGTCTCGCACCTGCTTGGCCAGTTCCCGCTCGTCCTCTGCCTGCTGCAAGGCCTTGGCGTACTCCTGCCTGGTCTGATTCAGGTCAGCTTCCGCCTTGGCAATGAGCCGGGCCAACATCTCCTGGGAGAAGCTGCTCCTTCCCTCCAGGCATCTCAGTACCTCTCCTTCATACCGTTCCAAGGCTTTCTCACAGTCCTGCAGTTTCCGCTCCAGGGCTGTTTTTTCTTTTCGCTTGGACTGGTACTTCTGGCGAATTTTCTGCTCCAGCACCTTGTCCCTGGGGGTCTGACGGATAGAGCGGAACAGTTCCCGCACCGCTTCCAATACAATGCCATCCACCCGGTCTGCCAGGTAGAGCGCCTGACCGTCACAGTCCCGCAGCCGCTGGGCTCGCTGGAAACAGTTGTACTTGGGTTTCAATTTCTCTATCACGGTGCCATCCTTTTTCTTGTATCGGTCCTTATGCAGAAAGCCCGACATTCTGGCTCCACAGTGGGCACAGTAGACCAGCCCTGCCAGCAGGGTATCATTCTCCGACTTCTGAGCCAATTGTCGTGCCTGAGCGTTGGCATTGCACCGCTGGGTCACCATTTCGTTGGCTTTGCGGAATAGGTCTTTGCTGATGATTTCCAACTCTGGGAGATACTCCGACCGGGTGCTCCGGGTGAGAATGTACCCGGTGTACCCTTCATGTCTCAATATTCGCAGCACATGCATGGAAGTAAATCTTGCTCCTGTATGAGTGCGAAGCCCCCGGCTGTTCAACAGTTCTGCCAAGGCATAGGAACTTTTTCCCTGGTAAGCGGTGAGTTCAAACAGTTCCCGCACCACGTCTGCTTCCTCCGGGTCTATCTCCAGGTCCTTCACCGGCTGCCCCTTCTTGTTTACCCGGCCCTGGCAGACCGCCCGGTATCCATAGGGGACGGTGCCACCGGAATAGTGTCCGCTGGAGTTGATCTGCTGGATCCGGGTGGCCACCCGCTGGGCAATCTTCTCTGACTCCCCCGCTGCCTGCCAGAACCGGATATAGTTGATAAGCTTATCCGTATGGCTGTCTATCTTCTGCTCCCCTTCCCGGGTGCTCCACACCTGGACCCCATGCTTTACAAACCATTCCACCACATAGGGGGTCTCGCTTTCAATTCGGCCCAGCCGGTCAAAGAGATAGACCAGGAGAATATCCAGGTTGCCCTGTTCTGCCTGGGCTTTCAGTTCCTGGATGGCATCCCGTTTGGAAGCGGATACCTTGGAGCCGGAAACTCCCTTTTCCGCTTTCTCCATGACTACCCGCCAGCCCTGCTGGACACAGAATTTTCGGCATTCTATCTTTTGCATGGGGATGTCATCGTGGTCTACCTGCCCTTTGGTGGACACCCGGTAGGCCAGTCCTGCCCGGGGCGCATCCGGCGGCAGCTTTTCCATCTCTCTGGCAAAGAATTGGTCGTTGAGCCAGATCTCATCATTCTTGTTTATTTCTTTCAATGCCATGTCCTCCTTGTAGGCTTGGCTGCAATTCAGACCGGCTTTTCATATTCAAGGTCCCGCTGAAATTGCATCCTCCAGGGACAACACTACTCTATCTCCCTGAGGATAGCCATCACCAAACCGGAGAAAGAATCTCTGGAAAACCGGCCCAATGGCAGCAGGTTACACATTACGGATTCTTTTCTATCCGGCTGCAGTAGGATGCCAGGATGGCATCCAGCAAGCGGGTCTCGGCTCCCGGTGTAGGGTGCTCTGCAAAGCAGATCTTCACCGGGTAGCCTCCGTACCTTCGCTCCCAAACCACAGGAGGTGCAGGACATTCATTTTTTCTTTCTGTTCTTCTTTTTAAGTTGGTGCTTATAGGCATCCCTCTTTCCTTTTTAAAATAGATTTATCAAGGCAAGTGCAAGGCGGGGGTTTGGGGTACTTCCCCAAGGAGGGCTGCGTTTGGTGGATATCCAAACGCTATGCTTGCAAAGACAGCCACCTCCCGGGAAAAAGAAAATGGCCCCTTTTCCTCTGCTATGACGGTGATGACGATGATGACGGTGTTTTGGAGATATACCCAAGGTCAGGGTATATGTCACATTCATCGTCACTGCCGTCATCATCGTCACTGGGGCAATGGATTCCCGCCAGGCTTGCCTGGTTGTTGGGTCCGTTTTGGGTTCCGGCCAGATGCGGCGGCAGTTCCTCCTTTCTCATACAAGGATGTCATTGATGATATCCTTGCGATTGTAATCATCGGAGACAAGGATGCTGTTTACGATATCCTTGTTTCCCAAAAGCCGGAGGGCCACCCCGGTGCTCCCGCCGCAAGAGACAGTATCTTCGGCAGCCCGGGGCGTGGTCCTTTTCCGGCAAAGAGACAAATGAAAAACATGGAGAGAAAGATATTCCTCCGTTCTATATCAACAACAAAGACAGGCCGGCTTATCTCGGCACGCACTTTCGCATTGTTGTTAATTCTATTATAGTTAACAATTTTGCGCCTGTCAAGACCTTTTCGCAAAAAAGTTAATTTTTTCTTTACTTTTATTTGGAGGCAGGGTACAATCAAGGTAAGAAACAGGAAAGGACGGGCTGCGCCTATGACTACTGGGGAGAAGATCCACCGCATCCGGCTGCACCGGAAACTGACACAAAAAGAACTGGGCGACCGGATCGGCCTGGCTGCCAATCGTGTCGCCCAGTATGAGATGGGGTACCGGGTGCCCAAGCGGCCTTTGCTGGAGCAGATGGCCCAGGCCTTGGAGGTTTCCCCCCTGGCCCTGCTGGAGCCCACCACCGGCACCCTGTCGGATATTATGGAGACCTTATTCTGGATGGACGAGGAGGTTCCCGGCATCTTCCGGCTGACCACCATCCGCCGGGATAGCGTGGAGGAAGGTACAGCCGCTTCCCCTCCCCAGCTGGAAGGAAATCTTGTTATCCCCAGCAGCCCCTTCCCGCCTACGGTACTTTGGACCGAGAACGGGATGTTAGACAATCTATTCAAGGAGTGGGCCGAACAGCAGACCGCCTACTATTCCGGGAACATCACCCACGAGCAATACTTTGAGTGGAAACTCCGCTGGCCTATAGATTCCCAGGTGGGAGAGGTCAGGGAGTTAACAACGCTATATTCTTAAAATAAGCTAAAGCATACACTTCTGTCCACCCCATATTAAACTATCATTCAAAAAAATATTTGGGGCAGACAACTACATTTTAAGGAGAATACTTGTATGACGAACGACCAAATCTGCGAATGTGTACAACATTATATGCAAAATGATGTGCGAAAAGGGGCACTTATGTTAAGTGCCCCTTGGGAAAAAGGTAAAAGTTATTTTATGGGCGGTGGTCAGAAAGTAGTCAAATTGTTACTTTGCTGAATCATGATATCATTGTTGAATAATAAGCTTCATCCAGAAGGAAGACTGTCAGTTTAACGACTTTAATGCCATCTTCAATCACGGGAAAGACACAACTACCGGCAATAATGATTTTTTCATAATTGTCCCAAATCATTCTCAGAGGGGCAAGCTCCCGCTCACGGGTAGCAGGGGCGTTCATAGATTCGGTTTATAGATCCTCGCTGGTATTGGTCGCAATAAAGTCAACTCCCTTGTTGTCTACCTTGCCGATCAACACATCGTATCCTCTACGAAGCAGTTCAAAGTAAACAATGTTTTCGATTGTTTGTCCGATGCCTATGTCCCGATAGTCCAAAAGGGTGACATGAGCGGCTTCGCCATCCTTGGCATCCAACCTCTCCGGCGTTATGATGCCAGCAAGGCGGCAGCAAGCTTGCTGCCGCCTTGAATAAACTTCGCACTATTCCCCCCTAAATGGGGGTTACACAGAATTTTGGATTGCCCCAGGAAAGCCTGCTGCATTCCCCAGCCATCATCCCGGGGGAGGGGCTGTGCCCCGATTTGAGGAATTCCTGGTGCGCACTGCCATCAGGACTCTTTTTGCAATCCGGCGGCCAGGGAAATTTGGAATGCTAATGGAATGCGTTTATCCATGTCAATTACTTTTCTTCAGGACTTGTCACAAATTTGAGCGCTGCTCTAGCCAGTATGGCAGTGGGGTCCACACAGTTGCAATCAGTCAGCCCTGCCATTTTGAAGGCGATGGGCAATTCAGTGCACGCAAGGATCCATCTTTGTGCACCTTTTTCCTTTACCTCTGCCAACACTTTGCTTATCGATTCAGGTTTGACCTCGCAAATATTTGCCTTCACATTCTCGTAGATGATTTTCATCAATTCTTTTTGACTCTCATCGGAAGGATAAATCGCCTCAATGCCCATCTCTTCCAGTGCTCTGTCATAAATTCGGCTTTTCCTAGTTCCATCTGTGGACAGCACTGCGGCTTTTTGCACTTTTTCTGCTTTAAGGTATTGGGCTGTCTCTCTTGGCATATTCAAAAGAGGAACATCCAAAAAAGGGACAATACGGTCATAGAAGTAATGTGCTGTATTGCAGGGCATTACCAATACATCCGCACCCATTCCTTCCAGCAAAATTGCACTTTTAACAATTTCTGGCAATGGATCTTTTCCTCCGTACAAAATTGCCTGGGTCCTGTCAGGAATATCCGTATTGCAGTCGATGTACACATGTACGTTATCCTGATCTTTTTTTGCGTGTTTGTAGTACACGATCTTTTCGGCAAGATCATAGGTTGCCAATGGCCCCATTCCGCCGATTATTCCAATTTTTTTCATAAATGATCCTTTTTGTTTACTTTGTAATATGTTATGATATACTAGAATAAAATATATAGGTTGTACAATGGTGAGAATATGAATATATTGGATACTAATGCATCGGTGCCCCTTTATCAGCAGATCGCCCAGATTTTCCAGAAAATGATCCTTTCAGGAGACTATCCGCCAGGCAGCAAGATTCCTACCGAAAACGAGTTGTGCTCCACCTACGGCGTAAGCCGTGTTACGATTCGAAAAGCTCTCGGATTGCTCACACAAAAAGGGATGCTCACCAGTATTCCAAGTAAAGGAACGTTTGTAACGGAGGAAAAAATTGAAAAACCTGTTCATGACGGTCGGTTGCTGAGCTTTTCCGAGATGTGCCATCAACAGGGAATGTCCCCTGGCTCAAAAACAGTCCGTCTCGATGTGATAGAGGCAACGGAAAAGGAGACTAATCTGTTGTCCTTGCCTCCGCAGGAAAAACTGATTATTTTGGAACGCATCCGATATGCCAATTCTGATCCCGTGGTTCTGGAACGTTCCAAGTTCCCAGAGTCATCCTTTTCGTTTCTGTTGGATCTTGACCTGACCAACGCTTCATTTTATGAATTCCTTCAGAAAAAGATGGGCATTGTGTTTACCAAATCCCGCCGTACCGTGGAGTTAGCTTTTGCGGATTACAGCACCTCGCATCATCTTAAAGTTTCTTTGGGTGCGCCGCTGCTTTTCATTGATGGAAGTATTTCCGATGATTCCAACAAGTACCGTCACATATCCCAGCAGTTTTGCTCTGGCAGAAAATTTAAGCTGATCCTATAATTACGGGCCTGATGCATCCGCATCAGGCCCGTGTCTTTACTCGGCTAACATAGGACCAGCATACTTCTGGATAAAGGCAATCTCCTGTTGGGTAAGTTTACAGTATTCGCTGTTTTCCGTACTACAACTTGAATCTTGCACATACATCATTTTTGTGTTACGCTGTACGATCGTGAAAAACCAGCATTCCGCAGGAACGGTATAAAGGGTTCCCACCTCCAAACGGGTCAACCTCATTTGGAATCTGTCATCCTTCCTCTCTGCGGTGATTAAAACACATTTTCCGGACAGTAGGATAAACTGCTCATCCGTAGTGTGATGAATCTCCAGATGTTCCAGGCCATTGATGTCGTTGTTGGGTTTCCAGTTCTTAATGCAGACCACCCATTTGTCGTTGCGGTAACCGTCGCAAATCCCGATGCCTTCATATTTTGCTTCAATTGGTGCAGGTGCCATTTACGTTACCTCCTGAGCGTTAATTCGGTTGTCAATCACACGGCCCTGAATGGGCTCTCCGTAGCCAAAGGCTCCTTCAATGCAGCAGATTTTTGCTGCAAATCGGGCGCCCTCCCGCATAGCTTCGCAAAGTTCCCGGCTGAAATCACTGTTTCTGTTCTTGAGGATCTGGTCGAGAACGCCCGCTTGCAAAAGAGAACACAGGAACGTGGCAAAATAGGAATCTCCAGCCCCCATGGTATCAAACACATTTTCTGCAGATACCGCTTCTGTATAGTAGGTCTTGCCCTGGTACAGCAGGTAGGAACCAGCTTCACCAACCGTTCCCAGGACCAGCGGAACACCAAACTTTGCCACCTTTTCCATTTCTATGTTCCTGGCGCTATCAGCAAGGTGGGCGCAGGACATTATGGCTATCTTGATAAAGGGACAAATCCTTGTAAGATACTCATCGGTCCAACGGTTTGAAAAATCAAATGCGATGGGAACTCCCTGGGCTGCTACTTGCGGAAGCTCGTCCTCCAGATATGCATTCAAATTGGTATAGATCAGAGCAAAGTTACGTATGTACTTCCAATCATCTTGAGTGAAACCATATGCATGGTTCTGCGCAACTCCCCCGTGATTCGTGCCGATAAAGGTACGATCTCCGTTTACCAAGGTAATGCAGGCAAATCCATTTTCTCCTTCGAAATGCTTGCTGTGGCTGAAATCTACATTCAGTTTCTTGAGGGTGTTCTGCACACAGAGAGCCACTGCATCGTTTCCGAACTTTCCGATATAGGCTGCTTTCATTCCGTGCATGGCCACGTAGGCGCAGGTATTGACGCATTGGCCGCCAGGATACATTTTCCCTCTGGAAAGGTATTTATCACAGACATTGTCTCCGATGGCCAAGATTGCCTTCTTGTAATCGTCTTTTAACATCAGTATTCAACCTTCCACATATATCTGCGGATTGACAGAGGATGATTGCGTACCTGGGCAAGTTCGTGATTGTAGATATGATATACATTGTTAAACAGGGAGTGGTTGAAATAATCGGCCACTGCCTGATCTACAACACCCAGACCCAACTCCCGGGCGTCCAAAACTTCTACTCGTTTGGCATACTTTTGCAGGAATCGCAGCGCTCTTTCATCCAGTTCCCGGTTGGTGCCTTCTGAAACCTGCAAAACAAAGGGGCAATTCTCATCAGTGACCTCAAAAGGGCCATGGAAAAATTCTCCACTATGGATGGCTGCGGAACTGATCCACTGCATTTCCATAAAAATGCAGATACTTTCCATATAAGCGGCTCCGTATCCTGCACCGCTGGCCATGGTGTAGATAAATTTGTCCTCCTTATGCTCCTGGGCAAAAACTTTGGAGCGTTCCGACACTGCCTTGCGGGCACTTTCAATAATAGAGGTGATTTGATTGGCACCTTCATAGAACTGCCGATAATGATCGTATCCTTCCACCTGCTGAACAACTTCCACGGCCAGGTACAGAGCACACATGGGTTTCTCGCCGGCGTACTCAATATTTCCTTCGAGGTGATCCTGAGAAGAATCAAACGAATACCGTACAATGTAATCTCCGTAGGGCACGATTTCGGAATTACTCAGCCAGGTAAGGAGAATAACCGTAGCTCCCAGCTCTTTGCCAAGTCTGGCCGCTGCAATACTTTCCGGGGTATTGCCCTTGTGGCAGGCTACGCAGAGAATGGAATTCTTTCCAAAATCTCGGGGCGGATTATGCACGAACTCGTTGCTGTTAATCAGTGCAGAACGAATACGCTTACTTTCCCGTTCCATAAAAGTTTTTGCCGGATACAGGGCGCCTAGAGACCCTCCACATCCCACGAAGTAAACGGATTCAATCCCGCCGCACGACTCTTTGGCGGCGATAATCTCCTCGACGGCTTTTTTGATTTGTAATGCCTGTTCTACCATAATCGTTCAACTCCTTAATCAACATTTTGTTGCAGCCAATTCCAGATCTTGGTCATGGCTTTATCTGGTTCAGAAAAATATTTGCTTGCGCAAATTTCAAAAGTCATCGTTCCTGTGTAGCCGATTTCTTTTATGGACTGATAGAATTCTTCCATAGGGTACCCCCCATCCCCTGGTACAGTGTGGTCACGATCGTTAAAGTGGATGTGCTGCATTTTTGCACCCAAATGGGCGAAATAGTCATTTGGTGTTTCTCCACAGGTAGCCATTTGATCGATGTCCATCATTCCCACGAGATAGGGAGAATCTATTTCCTGAAGCATTTTGGCCAGATCTTGCGAGGTATTGATCACATTGGAACTTGTTCGTTTCAGCTCCTCCAACAACAGCACTACCTTTTTCCTCTGACTATACCTTGTTAAAAGCTCTAGATTCTCCCGGCATCGCTCCCAGGGGTATTGAGGATTTTCGTTAAAAAAACCCGTTCCTATACTGATTTGGACTCTGGGACACCCTAGGAACTCTGCGATATCAATGGCTTTCTGGTAATACTGTAGGCTGGCTGCGGTCAACAGGGAATCTTTCGCCGAAAAGCTTATGGGATAGGCAAAGTTCTCTGGGGTCATTGTGTTTATCGCAAGCCCACGACAGGTAAGCTGTTTATCAAGTTCCAGAATTTCTTTTATGGAACAATGAAGAATGTCCACCTGGGGCGCTGCACAATACAAGTCGATTTCCTTCCTGAAGGGGGATCGTTGCACATAGTCCAGAAATTTGGCCAAAGGGTATCGCTGGTAATGATAATTCATGGGGATTATCTTAATAGCCATTACGCAGCACCTAACACTAAATAACCAATCCCGGTGGCAACGACCACAGAAACAATAGAACATACAAGGCCTGGCCGCATATAGCTGTGATTCAACACAAACTTGCCAATTTTGGTGGTGCCGGCAGTGTCAAAAGCGATAGCGGCTACACACTGGCTGGAATCGGGGATAAAGAAGTTCGAAGAACATGCGCACCAGCCGCCAATGATAATGTAGGCCGGGAGGTTCAGTGCGATCGCAATAGGGATCATGATCATGGTGGTAGACGCCTGGCTGCTGGTCAGCGCACCGATGATGAACACCGCTACAACGTAGATCCACGGGAATTGGTAGGCCAGGGCGGACATGTTTTCCGAAATAAAGTCAGACTGAGCGTTTACAAAGGTGTTGACCAGCCAGCAAAGTCCAGAGGCCAGCAGCACCGCAAAAACGCCTGTACGCATGATGGGGGCGTCCAAAAGCTTGTTGCTGTCCATCTTGGTAAAGATAACGATAAGGGCAGCCGACACATACATCGCAATCTGAATCATGGAGGTCATCTCCAGAGAAGCTCCGTCGCCAAACGTAGGCCGCAGCTGAGGGAAAATTCCCACGATAGCAATCAACACCATCGCAGTAAGGAAAATCGCAACGGAGATCTTAGCGTTTTTTGAAATGGACTTCTCTTCGTTATCCAGCCTTTCCTTGAAGTTGTGCACCAAACCCTGTGCCACTCGTGCCTGGTATTCCGAATCATCGGAAAGCTCCAGGCCCCGTTTGTACACGGACAGGGCACAGGCCACAACGCCAATGAGCGTAGCAGGGATGCAGATGAGCATGATGGTTGCCAGATTCACATTCTCATAGGCAACGCTCATATATCCTACAATAGCTGCGGTTGCAGCAGTGATGGGACTTCCAGTATTTGCCTGTTGCGAAGAAATGATACTGGCAGAAATAGGACGCTCGGGACGGATACCGTTTTCCAGCGCAATTTCGTTGATAACCGGAAGCAGAGAGTACACAATGTGTCCGGTCCCGCAGCAGAAGGTAAAGAAATATGCTACAACGGGAGCAACAATAGTGATCCTTTTGGGGTCCTTTCGCAAGATTTTCTCCGCCAAGGCAACCATATACTCCAATCCTCCAGAAGCCTGCATGGCAGATGCTGCGCAAATAACGGCCAGCATGATAAGGATGACCGTAACAGGGGGATCAGCAGGGGGGACTCGGAACAAAAAGACGAATACAAGCATGCCAAGTCCACCGACTAAAGCCAAAAATGTTCCACCTTTTCGTGTGCCCCAAATGATAAAGAGCATTAATACAATGAATTGTACCCAAAACATGGCGTTTCCTCCTTGATTAAAATTTTCGGAAAGGGATCCAAGGATGCAATGGCCGGCCAGAGTACGTTTGTTACATTATGTATCCCTTTGTCTTATTTTGTATTATATCATTAACTGAGACTTATTCAATACCAATTTATGATTTTTGGCTTTTTTGCTGAATGAAAACAGCTTTTTTGTTGGTTTCGCCTAAAAAATAATTCCCGGACTAATAAGACCTGCTAATAAAAGTCAAGTAAAACTTTTAAGGGAACGAGCAAAGGACAAGGGTGCACTAATCTGAGCCGCTGAGCATCTCAAAATCGAAATGGCGACTATCCAGCTGGTAAAGTGCGGGAAAATCAGTTGTGTTCTTCGGAATCCAGATAGGCTTTCACAGAAGCGTAATAAATGCGCAGAAACTTGTTAGTAGAGGCCATCATGTAGACACGGTAGGGCTTGCCCTCAGAGCGTTTCTTGTTCATGAACTGGTAGATCGGCTCATCCATTGGAGCGCATTGCAGGAGAACACCCATCACCAGAAAAAGCGTTCTGCGCAGCGAGGCAGATCCCCGCTTGGAAATGCTGCGGCTACGGACGTCCATTTGGCCGGATTGGTAAGGTGGGGCGTCAATGCCTGCAAAGGCCACCAGCGCTTTCTTGGAATGAAAACGGCGCACATCGCCAATTTCAACCATGAGTTGGGGGCCGAGTGCGGGGCCAACACCAAACATCTCCATCACCACGGGATACTCCGGCAAAGAAGCCGCCAGAGACTGCATCTCCTGCTTAAGAGCAGCTAACGCAGCGGAAGTTGCCCGGAGTTTGGAAATGGCCTGTTCTACCAAAAGTTTTGTGGTATCCGTTTTCGGCATGACACCGAAGTGTCCACAGGCAGAGGCATAAATGTCCAGCGCCTTATCTTCGCTGAATTTATACCCGTGCTTTCTACACCATTTATGGTACTTGGCGGTGAAAGCCTTCTCAGACAGGTTGCAGACGCACTCGCAATGCCAAAAAGCGGCTACAAAGTCCACCCACTTCTCGCTGCCATCGGTGCGGGGCGGACTGGTAAACAGGCGGTTTGCGTCCGGGAAAGCAATGTCCAGCAGGGAGATCAAGTTGTTCTTCAGCATGGTCTGTACTTTGGAATACTGCTGGTACTGCCGGTAGCAGGTCTTTAGCATGAGCCGGGTATCCTCCTCAGGGACATACCTCGGCAGTGTGAGCCAATGATCACGGCCGTAGTTGGCCAGCTTCACGGCATCCTTCTTGTCGGTCTTGGCTCGTCTTAAACTGTTGTTTCCGTAGTCATGCACCAGCATTGCATTGACTACCGAGGACATAAAGGCCTGCGTCGTGGAGCAGCCAGGCCACAGGCGTGTGGTAATAACCTGTGGATTCCATCACCACACGGGTCTCGCCGTCCAGACTTTTGAGCAACCCTGCTAGCTTGCTTAGTTCGCTGTCGGTGTGAAGCACCTCAAAGGGCGAGACTACCACCTCTCCAAAAGGGCGCATGGCCGCAATCATGCTCCTACCCTTGGAAACATCGATGCCAACGCAGTTCATTTACATTCCTTCAATACAAAGAATTTGCAACCGGAACCCATCTTTTCTCGTTGCCGATTCAATCTATTGCATGATGCGAACTCTCCGGTATTCGGTAGCTCAACCTGCTAAAATCGAACGCTGCAACAAGAGGATGGCTAACAGTCTTATCTGCGGGTATGTAAACCCAAGGTACAATTGGTCAGCCAGTTGCTCCTCTTATTGTAGCTAAGGCACGAGACGGAAAAAACACCGGACTGGCTATCCGGTGTTCCTGTCCAAACTTATTGTAATAGGTACAATAAGTTTTGCAAAATAGAAAATGGGATAAAAAATGAAGACATGGTTTGCAGATCTCTAATAGAATGAAGTTGCGACACTAAACTTTCTAAAGAAGGCAGGAAACCATGCCCTAAAAGATTGCATAGTTAAATGAGGAAGTAGAAACGATGCTGGCAGAGAAACTAAGCTAATGGTGTATTTATTGGAAGATGAGTATAAGATGACATAAGCACTTTTGATGACAATCAAGCGTGTCTTCCCCGATATATCTTTATCAGAAGAAGGGTAATTTCGATGACACAATTATAGCAACAATCCTACATTACAATTTCAATACTCTATATATCGCATTGCTACAGCATATACAAGAAAAAAGCCATCCAAAGTGGATGGCTTTTTAACTGGTGCACTTCCAGGGACTCGAACCCTGGGCCCACTGATTAAGAGTCAGTTGCTCTACCAACTGAGCTAGAAGTGCGTATAAGGATTTTCCGGCGTTATACCGTTCAATCCTGTTTCTCCGACTCCCTGGTTTTGTCTCCGATTTCAGCCTTAGCTTGCTTCGGACACTCTACCAACTGAGCTAAAAGTGCAAAACAGCCGCAAGAGATGGGGCGCAGAACACAAAAATGGTGACCCCTGGGAGAA
>PPYF01671490.1_pt1 | contig 12870 bp, 8 predicted proteins | sample 1559871 | NCBI WGS metagenome assembly PPYF01 (sample SAMN08240021, study PRJNA423297) | Human gut metagenome, whole genome shotgun sequencing project. | reverse complement strand
CATTTTATTATCCTCCTTTGTTGATTCATTACTCTTTTTATTTTCTCCGCTGTTGCCTGCACAAGCTGTGGTTGCCAATGTCAGGACGAAGATACTCAATAAGCTTTTTATCCGTTTCATATATTATCTTTCTTTTTGTTTTCTCTGTTGCAAAGATAGGGGATATAAGGGGAGTAAAAAATAGCAATTTGGCAGAAACTCTTGGCAAAACTTCCCTCGGGTAGTTATTGAACGCTAAAGGATGCAAAAGGTTATGTTTTACTTCCTGACAAATATGAAAGTATACTTCCTGTCAAGTATGGGAATATTAGCAAAATATTCAGCTTGAATTTCAAAAAGTGTCTGGGTCATGTGCTTATTTCATTATATCTTCCATGTAAATAGCTTTATCACCCCACCCGGAGCTAAAAATACTTGGTGAGTGGGTGGAAATAATAAGTTGACAATGCGGATTCAATTGACGCAATCTGTCTATAATTTCTCTTTGCCATCTAATGTGGAGCGAAATTTCCGGTTCATCCATCAAGACGATTGCCGGTTGCTTTTCGAGGAGGAACACTTTTAAAAGAATCAATAGCAACTGTTTTTCTCCGGAAGACAGTTGCTATTGATTAATAGTTTTTCCTGCTTGATGAAATACCAAAGCACTATTATTACCCTTTGATATATCAATAGTTTTTCTTGTATCTGAAAACATGGCGTTGACAATACTGAACAATAAATCTATATTGTTCTGAATTTCGTCAGCTTTATCCTTGTAATCAAGCATTTTCATACGATAATTGAAAAAAGAAAGCCCTTCTTTGTTTTGGAAAACAATATTGTTAAGTTCCTGCATCAACGGACTTTCCGATTTTCGTTTGTCTGGTACGGGAGAGTCAAATGAGCGAAGATACGTCACTGTGTAAGAATTTGTAGAGAGTGGTGTCCCGGTAATCTTTCCCTGAAATTTTTGAGTTCTTTGGCATCGTCATTGTAATAAGCATTTATTACATCAAGCAAGGTCGTTTTGCCACTACCGTTAATTCCCACCAAAATGTTAACATCGGGATTCACATTTTCCCAATGCAAGTTTTTGTACCCCCACAAGTTCTCTATATCAAATGACTCTATATAAGTTCTGGTTACATTTTCCATGTTTGGATTCATCTTTAATTATTGCAAAGAAACAAATTTTCTCCCGTTTTTCCTAAAGGACGTCTTTTTTTTATTCTATGCTAACAACCTCTCTTCTTCTATTCGGTCATCAATAAGATCACCCTAACGCACCTTTCAGCTTAGAAATTTTCTCTTTGAGTTCATTATTCTCATAAGATATCCAACGGATTAAGACATTGATGCATACCGAGAAGCTGAATGGAGAGAATAATTGTTTTAGTCAGTGGGGTGTCTTTGCCTGTTCGCATGCGGCTCCCACCACTTCACCTTGGACGAGGCAACTGCGTGAGCGTTGGGAATTGATAAAGAATGATTTGGGTGATATAGAAATCTTGTTCTTTTCGTCACGGGCATCCGGAATAATCTCGGAAAATGAATGGTCATAGTGGTAGATATATAATGTAGAACATAGCATGCAAAGCTAAGCTAATTTTCTCACTAATAGGATAGGGAGGCAAAAGAAAGACACAAACAAAAGAAGTAAAGAGAAAGAAAAACGACAAGAGGGAAAGAGGTTTACAAAATGGGGATGTTGCATTTATTGAGCGTTTGCCCTGTGATATCAATTAAAATTTACCGCTCCCCTAGAGAAGATTTTTCTTTTTCATTTCTCATATTCTCATTGGTGACTGATAAATAACATATAATCAAGTAAATAGCTTATGAGAAATACTTTCTAACATGGTATTTCTCATAATATTCCTTCTATTTTAGCTTAAAATTCACCTTATTCTCATAGTATTTCAGGGTATTTCTCATAGTCAAATGCTATCTTCTCCCTTTTCCTGGTTGAAGATAAACAGTAGTTCTGATTGTCCCATATATTATGGGAAAGTGTTCCCTAATATTATGAGAATTTATTCCCATAAAATGAGGGAATCTTTTCCCGCAATATATGGGACAAAGAGAATATGTACTTCCCTGATAATGGTTGACTAGTTGTTGTTTCTTTATTCTTGTTATAGGTTGACTAGGGGTGTGAGTTCAAATTGATTGAAATATAAATTCCCATTTAGTTTATAACGGTTTGATTATGATCGCAAAAGTAATTTCAAATCCGTTTTAATTTTGTTGGCCAACTAAGATAACGGAGAAATATCCTTGTTTGTTAAAAACGAAATTTATGCAAAAAAGATGTTTAAAATCAAAATAAACGGTTATATTTGTGGTGTCACAGTAATGTGGCAGACATATTAGAAATTGTAAATACACGAAAGTGTTTAACTGATTCTCAGGAATAAAAGTCTGGAAAACTTAAAGAACGGGATAGGTTAGCATCTCTCGCGTCATAGTATATGGCGTGGGAGACTGTTGCTTATTTTAGTTCAAAGGCATTTCCAGACGCCCTATTCCTTTAAATAAGTTACAGTCCCCGCGCTTTCGTTTTTTAAGGATTCTTCTTTGGGGGGCTGGGAAGAAAGTTTATCATCACACAAATGAAAGAAAGACGGTTTATGTCAGTGTTCAGTGTTGTTTCACTCCTGATTGCCTGTTTCAGCATCTCAAATTCTTCTTTTGGGCAAGTTTCTTCCTCATCCGGTTGGCACAAAATGTGTAATGACACCTTGCAAGGAGTCAGATCAGACGAAGCGCTCCTTTTTCTACAAGCAAAGAAAATCAAACCCGTAAAGTCATTGATAGTCGGCATCATTGATTCCGGCATAGACACTACTGCTGTCGACCTTCAATCGGCTCTTTGGAGGAATCTTAAAGAAAAGGCGGATGGAAAGGATAATGACAAGAATGGATATATTGATGACTTGCATGGTTGGAACTTTTTGGGAACTAAAGATAAGAGTTTTAATATGACCAGTGCGGGTACGGAAGAATATCGTGAATTCAAACGGCTTTTTCCTAAATATAAAGGTATAGATTCAACAGCAGTGAAGGATACAGCGGAATATGCTTATTATGAAAAGATGAAAAAGAAAGCGGGCATTGTCAATTATATTAAGTTTTTTGGATATAATGCAATGAAAGATGTAGCTTACCAATTGATAGATTCTGTGTTGAATACAACTCCCGGAGTTGATATAGATACGTTGACTGTCAATGGGCTTACGCATTTGCCTGTGAAGGGTGAAAAGTGGAATGATGCATGCCGGACATTGTTTGTTGATATGTATAAAGGGGGTAAAGATGCACTTTGGAAAAAGGTGAGAAATACACATCAGGCACAATTTGATTTGATGAAAAAGCGCATTGACGGTATTGAGAATGATGCGGATAAACGGCTGTTGATGGGAGACGACCTGAAAGATCCGGAAGATTGTTTCTATGGAAATCCTATTTTGCAAGTGGAAGGCTGTGACCATGGCACTTTTGTAGCCGGGGTGATTGCAGGACAGGGAGTCGGGGATGCTCGGGTGACGGGGATTTATCCACAGGCTAAGTTGATGATTATTCGTGCTGTGCCGGAGGGCGATGAATACGACAAGGATGTAGCCAGTGCCATTCGCTATGCAGTAGACAATGGTGCCAAAGTTATTAATATGAGCTTAGGCAAATATACATCTCCTGACGCCGGTATGGTGAATGACGCTATTGCCTATGCGGCAAAAAAAGATGTTTTGTTAGTTCAGGCAGCAGGCAATAATAAAAAGGATATTGATACTATAGCCTATTTCCCTTCGGCAAAAGACAAAGTAGGACATACTTTTGCAAATTATATAAGAGTCGGAGCGTCGGATAAACAGGGAAAAATCTGTTCTTTCTCTAACTATGGAAAGAATAAGGTTGATATTTTTGCACCGGGTACGGAAATAACATCTGTCACTTTAGGAAACGAATATACCGAATCGCAGGGAACAAGTATTGCTGCTCCTGTTGTCACAGCTGTAGCTGCTATGATACGTGCTTATTTTCCTAAACTGAAAGCTTCGCAGGTAAAAGAAATCTTAATAAGAAGTGCTCGTCCGATGCAGGAAAAAGGACTTTGCGCAAGTGGGGGTATTATAGATGCATTGCAGGCAGTCAAACTAGCTATGGAATATAAGAAATGAAAAAACTAACTATTGTATTTCTATTAAGCCTTTTCTGCATATTCGTTCCGGCGCAGGAGGCCGATTGGCTCAAAGCGGAAAAATGTTCTGCAGATTCATTGGAACAATATATAAAGGGTAGGTCTCTTTATCCTAATTGGGTAAAAGATAGTCATTATTTTACTTACGATGTAAGATGCGAAAATGGAAATCAGTATTATTTGGTGAATGCGAGAAATGGGAAAAAGCGAAACATGATAAAGGATAATGAGCAATTTGTTCTCCAATATGCCCGAATTACCGGAGATACTCTGGATGCGAAAGCCATACAGTTGTATGGATTCCGGTTTGAGAAAAATGATTTCAGTCGCTTCTATCTGGACAAGAAAGATAAATCAATGGTTTATAACATGAATACTGGTCTATTGTCCGAGCTGCCTTTTGTCAAGAAGAAGATTGAAAAACCGGATTACAAACAAGCTTGCCATTCTGCCGATTCATTATATTCTATGCTTGGATCTGGCTATGATCTGTTTGTCCGTGATAACCGGTCGGGAATAATTAAAAGAATCACCTTTGACGGAAAAGAGGATGCCGCCTATACGTATCGTAATTCGAAAGATACGCTATCTACTAATTCTAGAGGATTCTGGTTAGGACATCGGTATATTTATATGATGCAGGATATGAGCGAAGTGAAGGAAGTGAGCCTGATTCAGTCGCTCGGTCATTCGCGGCCTGTCACAAATACATTCAAGATGCCTATGCCGGGAGATGTCGGAGTGCGCCAATATCACTTGTTTTGGTATGATGCCGACCGTGGACAGGGAAGATTGCTGCCCATAGAGAAATATCCGGATCAAGTGGTAGCTATGGATTTTCTACGTTCATCTACCACTTTGTATATTACGCGGAGAAGTCGGAAGGCTGATAAAATAGACCTTTGCCGGATTAATGTAGAAGATGGAACCGTGACCGAACTTATTTCAGAAGAATGTGTCCCCCATATCAACCTCACTTTATTTAATTATAAGATATTGGAACAAGGTAAGTATATCATCTGGTGGTCAGAACGTACAGGGAAAGGAAATTATTATCTCTACAACGGCAATGGAGAATTGTTGAACCGGATTACGAAAGGTGACAACCTTGTAGCAGGCAACATCGCCCATGTCGATATGCTGAAAAAAGAAATCATCTTTGCTGGATATGGAAATGAGGAAAATGTAAATCCATATTATACATTCTTTTATAAAGCTCGTCTGGATGGTAAAAAACAAATTTTACTGACACCCGGCAACGGTAATCATGAACTGTCTTTATCAGAAGACAAGAAGTATGCAGTAGATAAATATTCGCGTATGGATCTATTTCCTGTGATGAATGTACTTTCCATTGAAAATCCTGAAAAGAATTATAAAGTAGAGCAAATGGACGGTAGTGAATTGCAGCGAGCCGGATGGAGGCCGCCTGCCTTGCTGAAACTAAAAGCCGCTGATGGAAAAACGGACTTGTACGGATTGATGTATCTTCCTTCCTATTTGGATAAAAATCAGAAATATCCGATTATTAGTAATGTATATCCGGGACCACAGGACGATCAGATTCCACAATCTTTTGTACTCGATGATAATGGAAATCAGTCTTTGGCGGAACTGGGTTTTATCGTGATAAATGTTGCGTCTAGAGGTAGTTCTCCTTTGCGTGGACATGATTTTTATTGTTTCGGTTATGGTAATTTGCGCGACTATCCACTAGCAGATGATAAATACGTAATAGAACAGTTAGCTCAAAAGTATTCGTATATAGATTTGGATAGGGTGGGTATTTACGGACATTCCGGTGGAGCTTTTCAGACAGTGGCGGCTATGTTGACTTATCCTGACTTTTATAAAGTAGCGATAGCTGCTTCTGGTAATCATGATAATAATATTTATATTCAATGGTGGGGAGAGACATTTCACGGGTTGAATGAAAAAGTAGATCCGAAGACCGGAAAGACTACTTTTTCCGTGAAAATTCCAACCAATATGGAACTGGCAAACAACTTGAAAGGAAAATTGATGCTAATAACGGGTGATGTAGATAAGAACGTTCCACCTTCTTCCACTTACCGGTTGGCAGATGCTTTGATTAAGGCAAATAAGCGGTTTGATATGTTTATCCTTCCGGGAAAAGATCATGGGGTGATGTGTCCTTATTATCAGAATCTGATACGTTACTATTTTGTAGAAAATCTTCTTTATAAATCACATAGACACGTAGATATTATTAATCATAAATAGGAACAAACTTATGAAGCGTCCGGAAATTTTTAAAACGTTTTTGTTTGGTTGCTTCTGTTGTATTGCTGTAGGTATGTTTGCTCAGTCGCCGAAAGGTGCTGCCACTATTTTGGTCAAGGTAACAATAGTGGATGCAGACAGGAACCCGTTGCCGGGAGCTACAGTAATAGTTTCAGGAAAAGCACAGGGAGTTGTAGCCGACGAACACGGCGAAGTTTCTTTATGGGTAGATAGAAATACTCAAATTGAGTTTAGGTATGTAGGAATGAAATCCTTGTATATGAAGGTGACAAAGCCAGTTTCGGGTTATATCACTTTGGAGGATGAAATGTCGGAATTGGATCAGGTGGTAGTTACTGGTTACCAGCGTACGACCAAACGTCGTGCTACAGGTTCACTGGCGACATTGACTGCAAAAGACCTGAAAGGTGCGCCTACTGCCAATTTGGACATGTTGATGCAAGGGAAAGTGGCCGGTATGGATGTGAAGGCCGTTTCCGGACGTCCGGGAGAATCGGCAAAGATTCGTATTCGTGGTACGAACACGATTACAGGTAATGCCGAACCATTATGGGTAGTAGACGGAGTACCTTTGCAACGGGATATACCAAGTATTGAAACTAGCCGGATTAAGGCAGGAGATTTTAATGATATATACTCCAGTGGTATTGCCGGTATCAACCCAAATGACATTGAATCTGTCACTGTCTTAAAAGATGCTTCCGCTGCGGCTATTTATGGTTCCCGTGCAGCAGGTGGCGTTATTGTAGTAACAACGAAGCGTGGTAAAGAGGGAAAGATGCAAATAAATTATTCAACGAATGTTTCTATTGTTACCGCTCCCCCTCATGATGCCAATCTGATGAATTCTAAAGAAAAATTGGCTTGGGAACAGGAGTTGTGGGATGAGTTTTCCGCCAAAGGATTTGCTGAAGGTGGTCATTATCCAGTAATAGGTGTCGTCGGTATGATTCGTTCAGGATATGAGCGATATGCAGGTATGACTAAAGAGCAACAAGATGCGGAAATTGCAGCATTGGGAGAACATTCCACAGACTGGTTCAAGGAGCTGTTTCAAAACTCTATATCACAAAGTCATTACTTGTCTTTATCGGGTGGATCGGAGAAAAATTCTTACTATGTTTCTTTGGGTTATTCACAAAATAATGGGTTAGTGAAAAAGACAGACTATGATCGTTACAATGTGAGTGCCAAGATTGACATGAAGCCTAACAAAAGAGTAAAACTGGCTTTTACCGCTGATATGGCCATGCAGCACTCTAATTCTCCTTCATTAAATGTAGATCCGTTTAAATATGCTTATTTTGCCAATCCGTATGAGAAGGTTTATAATGAAGACGGTTCTTATTCGGCGGATAATACCTATTATTCGATAGCTAATGCCAATGGGCAGTACAAATGGAAGTTACCAGAAGGAGGGTATAATATTTTTCGGGAAATAGATGAAACATCCAGCAAAACGAAAAATATGTCGGCTTCATTGATTGCTAATTTGAGTGTAAATATCTTTGATAATTTAAGTTTTGAGGGACTCGCTTCGTATGGTTATGTAGCGGATATGTCTGACAATATCAATGGAAAGAACACTTACGCAGCGTGGACAGACCGTCCTTTTAACGATAGTAACACTGATCGTGTATATGGCTCAATTACACAATCATCAGCATATAATACGAATTACAACCTGCGGGGACAGTTGCATTATTTTAACACATTTGGCAGGGATCATTATATTAGTGCTTTGTTGGGAAGTGAGATCCGGGGACAATATGCTAAGAGTATTTATGAAAAGCGATATGGCTATGATCCAGTTACCGGCAATTCTGCTATGCCTACTTATCCGTCAGATACTAAATTGGAATATTCCGATTTATTGTCTTATGCTGCCATCATGGATGGGTTATCGGGACAAAGTATTACAGAAGATGCCTTTGCTTCTTTCTATTTTTCATTTGATTATGTGTTTAAGCAACGTTATATTCTTAGTCTTACGGGACGTACTGATGGGTCGAACAACTTTGGTAGTAAAGAACAATTTAACCCCACAGGTTCACTGGGACTGTCATGGAATGTGGATCAGGAAGGGTTTATGCAATCATTAAAGTCTGTAATCAGTAGTTTGTCATTTCGTGCTGCATTCGGATATACAGGAAACATAAACAAAAGTGTCTATCCGCAACTGGTGATGGACTATGATACGTCATTCCGCCGTACTGATACCGATTATTATCGCATCGGCTCAATAAGAAATGCTCCGAATCCTCACTTGCGTTGGGAAAAGACGCGTGATATGAAAGTATCAATGGATATAGGTTTCTTCAATGATCGTTTCCGTTTGCAGACTGAATTGTATGACCGCCGTACACATGATGCGGTAACTTCTGTTAACGTGCCTTATACAACCGGATTTTCTACACAATCATTTAATACTTCAGAACTACTGAATCAGGGAGCTGAAGTAACCTTGAATGCTCATGTGATAAAAACTAAAGATTGGGATATGACTGTTTCTGCCAATATTGCTTATAATCGGAATAAATTATTAAAATATGATGGAAATAAATCATTTTGGGGGACTAATTATGTAGGCTATCCTTTGGGAGCGATCATTAGTGGAAAAGTACAGGGAATTGATAAGAAAACAGGTGTCTACACTTATGAAACCCGCCCTGATGCAGTGCTTCAAACTGCTGCCGATCGTAATGATAAAAATAATTATGCATTTTACTTAGGAACAAGTACGGCTCCTACGAACGGTGGATATTCAATATCAGTTTCATACAAACAGGTGCATTTAAGTATAGGCGGTACCTATTCTTTGGGTGGGAAAATTCTTAATAATATAACCAGTCCGGTAAATTATGTTTCAATGGAAGGCCACGTTGTGGAAGTTCCTTTTACACAGGAGAATGATTTGTACATAAATTATTTGAATGTGACAAAAGATGCTGTAAATCGTTGGACACCTGATAACCCGATCACTAATGCTCACCCGCGTATAATTGATGCATACGGTGATTATTTGGGATTATCTGATTATGTGATAAACTCAGATGCTATTAATAAAGCCTCCATGTTGGAGAATGTTTCCTATTTTAAGCTTGGCTCAGTTATGTTAGGTTACAATTTTGTAGGAAAGTGGATGCAGAAAGTACATATCAATTCACTGGCATTATCCTTCAGCATGAGCAATTTATTCACAATTACAAATTATTCCGGCATTGATCCTGAAACTCCTGGAGCAGTTTACCCTACTCCACGTACATTTTCAATGGGGCTGTCTGTCGGATTTTAATAAAAAAGGCTATGAAAAGAAAAATTAGTTTATGGATATACGGATTTGTGACCTTCTGCTTGATGTCTTGTAGCGATTACTTGGATATCAAACCTTATGGAAAAACAATTCCCCAGACTGCTGAAGAGTTCTCTGCCTTAATGCATAATCATTTGGATGAGATCGATAGAGGCGAAGATAAGGTATTACTGGGAAATTCATCTGCCTTGATAGATCAAGATGCAGCATATGGAGATGATTTTGAGGTCTGCCTTACATCACAAAGTGGACGTGCTTTAAAAGTCTATATAGGAACTTTGCTTAATACAGCAGGTGTTTCTGACTATTATTGGATGTCCTATCAAATAATACGTGACTGCAATATCGTTTTGAACGAAATGAAGGAAAGCGGAACCACCGAAGCCAATGAAGTGCGCGCTACTGCTTATGCCATGCGTGCTGTTGCCTATTACCAATTGCTACGACTTTATTGCGAGACGCCTCAAACCAGTAATTTGAATAGTCAACAAGGCGTACCTTTGGTAATGACATTCGATATGGAAGAAAGGCCGCTTCGCAGTACGATGCAGGAAACAGTCGATTTGATAGAGTCTGATTTAAATCATTCGTTGTCTTATCATATATCTAACGATCTTTATCGTTTTACGGAAGATGTAGTCAAGGGGTATTTGGCTCGTCTTTACTTTTGGACAAAGCAGTGGGAAAAAGCTCTTCCGTTGGCGCAGGAATTGTTAGCGAAGTATACTTTATTGGAAGGTGAAGCTTATAAAAATATGATGACCACCAATTACGACCTTGCAGGCAACCAATTATTGAAGGCTTATCGAAGTATGTCAAGTACTACGGAGATTACGACTTCCAGAACTCATCTCCAGTATCGTCCTGTGAGCCTGAGATTCTTGGATACATTTACGGAAGAAGAAAAAACAACTGATATTCGTTACACTCTTTGGGTAAATAACAAAAGAATAGCTATAAAAACGTTTTTCTGTGGTATGCGTGCGGCTGAATTTAAGCTCATGGAAGCAGAATGTTATTATCATATAGGTAAACCGGAACTGGCATTACATTCTATCAATGAACTTCGCTCACATCGTATAAGTGATTACAAAGATCTGACAATGAATAATCTGCCATCAATCCAAGACATGGAGATTATCAAGACCGATGCAGAAGGTAATACCTTAACACCATTGATGGGACTAATTTTACGTGAACGTCGAAAAGAACTCTTTTTGGAAGGTGATCGTTTCTTCGAACAAAAGAGGAATGGAACACCGGAATATTGGACAGCATACAATGGACGGAAATATGTGACAAAAAAATATATGTATACACTTCCGATTCCTGCACGAGAAATAGATTTAGTGGACGGATTGGTGCAAAATCCGGGATATACTGAATTAATTGAGAAATAAATAAGAGAAACGATTATGATAAAGAATATGAGACATAAATGGATTTTGATTACATGCCTATTATTGATTGGTAATGTATACTCCGCTTGTGAGGATATAGATGAGGTACCACCATCTAGAGAATCTGTTGGGGTTGGAGATTATTACAAACTTCCTGATCCCGTAGTGTTGAATGCAGATGAAACAGCAATGATAGATGCTATTAAAGAGGAATATAACCAGCATATAGTCCAATAATTATTAATTAAAAATCATAGATTATGAAGAAAGTGTTGTTTTGTTTAATTACAGTGTGCTCACTTGTAATGGCTTCTTGTTCATCCGATGATGATAATCCGGTATCAATGTCGGAGCTTAATTTCGATCAGGCGCGCTATTCTATGGCAAAAGGAGAAGTAGAGTTAAAGATCATTTCTGACAAAGCCGCTACTACAACGGTTTCCATCCCTGTTTCTTTCTCTGGAACAGCCGTGGAGGGAACTGATTTTACTATTTCAGAGAAAGCATTTACGCTGAAAGCCGGTGAAACAGAAGCTGTGCTCACGGTGACACGTATTCTAGAAAACATTGGAGACGATGTAAAGGAATTGGTTGTAAATTTGGGAACAGCTCCTGATGGCTTTAAAATTGGAATTATGAGTTATACAACAGTGGAATTGCTTAGTAATAAAGCGATTCTTATGTCATTTAATGCTAATAAGGGAATTTTAAGTGAAAGTACTTCCTATGGAATCACTCTTGAAACATTGGAAGGGAAACCTTACAAAGTCACACAGGAAACGAAATTGGATATTGAAGTTGATCCATCGTCTACCGCAATCGAGGGTACGCATTTTGAGTTTGTAGGAGGGAAGTATGCAACAGTACTTAAAAACAAGAATAGCGGTGTTGTAGCACTCAAGTTTTTGAAAAAGGAAGAAGGAAAAGATAAGTTGGTTTTGCGCTTGGCAGAAAGAGATGGATACGCGCACGGTGATAATGCTACCATTACGCTTACTATCAATGGTCCGTATTTGCTTGCAGGAACTTGGGCATTCGACAAGGTTTCTAATATAGAATTTTATGAAACGATGTGGGGACAGGATACAAGTACATTCCCAACAGGAAACTCCTCTGATAAAATTCAGTTTGAAGGAAATTCTCATCAGGAATATACTTTTACTCCGACTTTAAATAGTGACTTGAAAAATTATTTCGGAACTTCACCTTGTGTGATAACTTATAAAGGAGAAGTAGAAAAGACGATTGAAGAAGAAAGTGCACTACTGTCACAAGTTATTGCAAAAATAGCTGTATTGCAGTTTCCTGCAATAAATGTAAATTTCTCTGCTGCCCATGTTAATACTCGTGAAGCTGTTGTTGGTTTCCGTATTATTGAATCAGATGGGAAGCAAATATTGGAATGTACAATTGATGATTTTGAACCTACAGATTTCATGAAAGATATTTATGACATGTATAAGGATTTTGGAGAGGATCCTGTTATGAAATCTGCTCCACTTCGATTGCACTTCACACGAGTAAAGTAAAATATGACACAAAAAGAATAGGTAATCACACAGAGATTACCTATTCTTTTTGTGATGTAAATGTGTATAGTTCATCCATTGAAAAAAATGTACTCCCAAGCGACTAACTGAAAATATAAACAATAATTCCTGTAATCGCCACATATATTAAAGCATAAGGAATAGCTGCTTTCAGTATTTCAC
>PPYF01220766.1_pt1 | contig 12870 bp, 10 predicted proteins | sample 1559871 | NCBI WGS metagenome assembly PPYF01 (sample SAMN08240021, study PRJNA423297) | Human gut metagenome, whole genome shotgun sequencing project. | reverse complement strand
CTTCCTGACTATCACCAGACACGAAAACAAAGTCCGGTCCATAAAACAGTTTGGTATTGCCCTCGTTGATAAATTTGGCATTATAGGCAATCAGACTATCCTTCGACTGACGGAAAATCTGATCCAGCACCGTTACTGGGACGATTTTGGTTTCGATGATTTCACGAAACACATTTCCGGCTCCTACGCTCGGAAGCTGATCTGGGTCGCCTACCAGCACGATTCTGGCATTTGCCTTCATGCGCTCAAAGAATTTCTCGGCAAGCCACATATCCACCATGGAAAACTCATCCACAATGATTAAATCGGCCGACAGTGGCTCTGACTTTCTGTTCCGGCTACCCTCATCCTCTTCACTGGTCAGTCCCAGACCACTGTGTAATGTTCGGGCATCCTCAAAGCCGGTACTCTCCGTCCTCTTGGGCAAACACTCTGGGAAGATAGATATTATCCTTCACGGAAACGATTGCTCCATTCAGGATCATTTCCTGCATCATATCCCTGACTTCCTGCTGATGCAGGCGAAGCTCCGGTACAGGTATCTTCTCATTGAGCAGTTTCAGCGCTGATTTCTCCAGTTCTTCAGAACTGATGTACAGATGGCCTCGTTTACTCTTGCCCTCATCCAGCGCACAAAAGACAGCCCCTTTGATACGCATAGGGTCATGGAGATTGCCCCCGCTCTTTTGTACGATTGCATCTACCCGCCGAAATCCAAAGCCGGAGATCTGGCAAAGCTCAAATGGGCTCTTTTCCAAAATCTCTACGCTGGTCGGGCCGAAATATTGATATATTTTCAATGCCGTCTTGGGAGTAATCTTAAACGGTGCCAGCAAGGTCATAATTCCTTGGAGCATACGGTTTTCTGCATAAGAAGCTTTGATGTCCTCCAATTTATTTTCCGTAATGCCCCGGATCTCCAACAGCCGCTCCGGCTGGTGTTCCAGAATATCCAGTGTGTCCACACCGAACCGCTCCACAATGTCTGCGGCGGTTTTGGGACCAATCCCTTTGATAAGCCCGGAGGCAAGATAGCCCTCTACGCCGTTTTTTGTTCTGGGCACAATTTCACGCCACTGCTCCACCTGGAGCTGGACACCATACTTGCCTTTTGCCCATTCCCCATCCAGTTCCAACTCTACCGCATCTGTCCGTGGAATCTCATACCCCACAGCTGTAAAGCGGATCAAATGGTCTTTGTACCGCCTGTTTGACCTGGCCTCAGCTGGCACGCTCTGGTCTGCGGTTTTTACACTGACGATACAAAACTTATTGGCAGGATTATAAAAAATCGTCCCGTCGTAGGTACCAATACAATTCATCCTTTTTCACCTCACTAAGCGGCCTCCATAATCGAGGCTCTAACACTGAACCGTCTGGATTCGGATACTGTAACAAACTGTTCGTAAATATCCGGATGCTCCAGTTTCAACCGAAGCAGGTTATCCTTGTCGATGATGGACTTGCGAACAGGGGTATAGGTAACCGTATAGTTCACTCCCTCCTGCTCACAGACTGCAGTACAGCTGGTACCCATTTCCGCAATCAACAGCGCCTTCAGACGCTGAATATCCTTGTCGATTTCTTTGGAGTACACCTCTGCATTTTTCTTTTCATCCAGAAGCCGCAAATACTGCATGAGTTTTGCAGTCATATCCAGGTCGAGTGCAACGGCCGGGGCATTTTTATCTGCCGGGCCAAAGTGTTTGCGTGCGCTCTCAATAATCAAGGCCCCACTTTCTGTATAGGGCGGCGGCACATGGCGCTGCACATGGTTTTCCCAGAAATACTGCTCCAAAAAGACCATCTCAGCCTCATACTCGAAATCACGCTTGACCTCCCGGATAATAACTTCCTCCTCGTTGTTACCATACAGGCAGCAAAAGAAACATCGGTCAAGATCCGTTACTGCCATATAATGACGCCCCTGAGATTCATAGTAGACTGGAACAGTCTCCTTCCCATTCATCCACCAGTTATCTCTGGCATTATAGTTTGTGGTCTTGATCTCAAGGATCGCTGTGGTGCCATCCGGCAGTTCCACAAAGTAGTCCACATCAGCCAGCATCCAAGGATACTGTGGGTGCTGGAACATCTTTTTGATTTGGTAGACCCGATATCCGGTTTTCCGCTCGAATATCTTTGCTACCAGAGGCTCCAGCAAATGCCCCATTTCCATGGCAACCCAGTTGCCCTCATCATCTTCCACTGACGCTATGTTCAGTTTGTCGTAGTACAGATCCCTGGCTGTCCGGAATGGAGAAGTGCCAAAGATCGCCGATACATCGCTGCCGCCGATTCCACGGCGCCGGTAATCCAGCCAGTCTTCTTCTGAAATATCTGCCGTTTCTACCAGCACCAGCGGTTCATGCCGCTTTCGTTCAGCACTATTGCTGCCGGACATATCAAATCCCCCTTCGTGATCTTCGGGGCAAAATAACTGCCCTCGCCATTGGTGCAACATTTCGGGGCCGGAGCGAAGATACTGCCTGTCTCTTCATCTTCCAGTCCGTGGAATGTGCCGGCTTGACCCGCCGACCATTCTGCTTTCTTTTCTGCTTCACATTCATGTACATGACCTGCCTTTCTCAGTTTTGATTTATCCTTAAAGCCCTTTCAGGCTTACAGGCAATAAAAAAGCGAGAATGACAGACGGCATAAAGCCTGGCGCCCATAGTTGCCTATGAACCGATGTCATTCTCGCAATGGTGGGTAAATCCCATAAAATAAAAAAAGCCAGCAATATACCGGCCTGAAAAGGCGCAGTGATACTACTGACACAAGTACAAAATTAACAGCGTGTGCAATGCAGTCATTACTCCGCAACACAAGCCCTAAAGCCTGTGTACCCTGACGGGCAACGCACAAAAATCAATTACATTGCAATTCTAACACAATATATAGTGCTTGTCAATTCAAATATTCTATATATTGATTTTTGGATTTTCTTTAAATTTTCTTTCCTCTTTGCAGAAGTTCTTTCTTCCCTGCCTATTTATAGGATGTATCGGATCATTTGGTAATACCGGATGATCCCTACACTCTTTTAGTACCTTGACAAGTTCATAACCTCTATGGGGAGTTATACAGGAATTCTGGACAGTGTGCGATGACCACAGAAGCGCGCCCATAATCGAAGTGCTGCACAGCAGCAGCCTGAAATACACGGCAGAACCGTTCTGGCGTAGGAAATGGCCCCATTAGAGTTCTTTTGTTATTTCAATACCTCCTGACCTCAAGACCGTTTTCATTGTTTTTGTTGAAAACCTTCTTCTACAAATCGTAAGGGATCATTGTAATCGAAAAAAGGAGGACGATTATGGAGAAAAGAAAACCGAATGACCTACCGCCGGAGCAGTGCTTGGCTGTTGATACCGATACCCTTTGCAAACTGTTGTGCTGTGGAAGGCACACTGCAGTACAGATTGGGGATCTTGCCAATGCACGCATTACCATGAACACCCGTGTCCTATGGAGTGTCCAGCGTATCAAAGAATATCTTTATGATATTTCCGGCTAAATAACCATGCCAGTAAGGCGCACTACACTTTTATAATCAGGAGGTACCAGTAATGGCAAAAGTGAGAAAAGACAACAAAGGACGAAATCTTCGGCCTGGAGAAACACAACGGGCAGATGGCAGCTATATGTATGTCTACAAATTAGGCACTAAAAAGAAATATCTTTACGACTCCGATCTCGCAAGTCTTCGTGTCAAAGAAAAGCAGATCAACAAAGATAAGGATGATGGCATCCGTACTCAGGAAGCCATGAAGCTTACCCTGAATGATATGTTCAAGGTCTACATGAATAACAACATCAAACTGAAGCCCTCTACCAGAGCAAATTATCTTTACCTGTGGGACTTCTATGTGAAAGAAGAGCCTTTCGCTAACATGCCTCTGCCACAAATCCACAGAAGTGATATTCTCGCGTTTTATACCAAACTGCTGAAACACGGCTTTGCTATCAACTCACTGGAGAGCATCAACACCATTGTTCACCCTACGCTTGAAATGGCCGTGGACGACGATTACATCCGCAAAAATCCCAGCAAGGGCATTTACCGCAAGCTCAAGACGGATGGCAGCGCTCCAAAGCCTAAACGGCGGATCGCACTCACTAAAACGCAACAGCAGAATTTCCTGCGTTTTATTGCCAAGTCCCCTACATACAGCCATTGGCTCCCCATCATGACTGTGCTCCTTGGAACAGGAATGCGTGTAGCAGAATGTACCGGCATTACCAAAAGCGATATTAACTTGAGCGAAAACACAATCTCGGTCAACCACAACTTAATCTACCGGGTCATTGACGGAAAAGCCGGATTTCACATTACCACTCCCAAAACTGAGAGCGGTACACGAATTATCCCTATCCTCTATCCAGAGGTGGCCGAGCAGCTTCGCCTCCAGATTGAAACCATCGACGCATTGTATCCAGACGATCAACTGGTGTTAGGAGGAGTTCACGGTTTTGTTTTCCGCAACCGAACCGGCTCATTCATGAGCGCCCACAATATCAATCGGGCGATTGAGAGAATCAGCGTAACTTACAACATGGAGGAAATGGATCAGGCTGAACTGGAAGACCGTGAACCGGATCTGCTCCCTCATTTTAGTGTTCACAACTTGCGGCACACCTTCTGTACCCGGCTCTGCGAAAGCACCAACGATGTTAAATTCATTCAGCAAGTCATGGGGCATGCCGATTTCTCTACTACAAAGCACAACAGATGAACCATATTGCGCTGCCAGTTCCTCTATAACCGCAAGACAAGGCTTCAGATGCTCCGGCGGTATCATCTGTGCTTCATCAAAAATGATCACACTGTTTGCAACATTATGAAGCTTCCGGCATTTTGAAGATTTCGATGCAAAGAGAGATTCAAAAAACTGTACATTGGTCGTAACAACCACCGGCTTGTCCCAGTTTTCCGAAGCAAGCTGCATCGGTCTGAGCTCTTCCGAACTGGTATAATCAATGTTGCAATGGCTTTCCAACACATTTTCCTCTCCCAGAATCTCCCGAAATACCTGCGCATTCTGTTCGATAATATTGGTATATGGAATGACATAAATAATCCGCTTCATCTGATGCGCTGCCGCATGCCGAAGTGCAAACGCCAGCGAGGCAATTGTTTTTCCTCCACCGGTCGGAACAGTCAGACGAAACATTCCCTTTTCCTGGGTTCCCATGTCCATACAATGCCGCAAAATCTCACTTCGTCTGCCGTTGATCGTATCGGGTTTTTTATTTTCCATCCATCTTTTATTCTCAAGATATTTATCTAACTTTCTGTACAGTTCTTCTATTCTCGTGCCGGGATCTCGTTCTGTCTTTCCCTGCTTCATAAAAGCTTCCGTATCCAGAAAATCTGCGTCTACCAGACAGGAATAAATCATTCGCATAAAAAAACTTAACGAAAAATATGGGTTCGGCACAGCTTTTGGATCAATGGGCGCCGAATGAAGTAGAGGAACCTCAATCTCAGGCTGATAAGCCTGATAATCTTCTATTTTTTTCTTTAGGCGGCCGCTCAACGTAGACTCTCCGCCATTGTCCGTATTACTTCCGCAATCTGGCAAGCCCGCATGATGCCCTGCAATGCAATAATTTAGAAACGAGTAGTATCCTCCTTTCGCCGCACAAAGTTGTGCTCCGGCCGTCGAATGGTCCACCTGAACATCTCCTTTTTGAAGTCTTCTCTGGAACCTGAGACTGTACTTTCCAATATCATGCAGCATACCACTGCAATATCCCCATTCATACTTTCCAAATTCTCCGGCAAACATTCCAGCAAGTCTTGCAACCCCCTCCGAATGCTCCAAAACACTCTGTTTTCGTTTCCCATCAATATGCGCAAAATAATCCATATGCCTCTCCCCCATTTTCTTCGACATTTTTTCTGTTACGATCCTTTTCCTGACATGCTCCCGCGAAGGGAGCGACGCAAACCAAGCTTGATGTACTTCATTCCGATTGCTGATTTCAATCCACGCTCCCGCGAAGGGAGCGACCAATGGCTGCCCATACTTTTCGTACATAGCAAGATTTCAATCCACGCTCCCGCGAGGGGAGCGACTGAGGTGTTCCGAATAACGCCATCGATGAAGTTATTTCAATCCACGCTCCCGCGAGGGGAGCGACATTTACATCGATGCAACAGGGATTGTCGCGACGATTTCAATCCACGCTCCCGCGAGGGGAGCGACCGTGGTCTCAATCTTAACGTGCCCCAGCAACTCCTATTTCAATCCACGCTCCCGCGAGGGGAGCGACGTCTGTTTCCGGGTCTATGAACGGCTCTCGATATATTTCAATCCACGCTCCCGCGAGGGGAGCGACAACGTGTACTATGAATATTCAAAATATCGTGGAATTTCAATCCACGCTCCCGCGAGGGGAGCGACAATAGCGTCAAGCCCTTTGTCATCCGGATTGATTCGATTTCAATCCACGCTCCCGCGAGGGGAGCGACGCTATTCAGGAATGTAATGCAGCTGGAAACACAAATTTCAATCCACGCTCCCGCGAGGGGAGCGACAGTAAAAGAGCTTTGCGAGATTGTATGGGGCGAATTTCAATCCACGCTCCCGCGAGGGGAGCGACGGGTGTTTCTCTGCCATGTAACGGATAATCGTTCTATTTCAATCCACGCTCCCGCGAGGGGAGCGACGAAGCAGGCGGCAGCGCCTTTTCGAAATTGCTCGTATTTCAATCCACGCTCCCGCGAGTGGAGCGACGGTAACGATGGTACGAATGGCAAAGATGGTAAAGATTTCAATCCACGCTCCCGCGAGTGGAGCGACGCTAGAGGTCGTGGAGGTGGTGCGGCGGAGGGTATTTCAATCCACGCTCCCGCGAGTGGAGCGACGGTACAAAAATGTTCATACTCTTTTTCGTCATAATATTTCAATCCACGCTCCCGCGAGTGGAGCGACTAAGTTCTGACTTTCTTTTGTTTACTTTATCAAGATTTCAATCCACGCTCCCGCGAGTGGAGCGACTATTATGAGGTTGCACTTCAAGATAAAAGTCTGTATTTCAATCCACGCTCCCGCGAGTGGAGCGACTTCACAAGTAATAATCAATTTGTGATTATGCGATATTTCAATCCACGCTCCCGCGAGTGGAGCGACATCTATCTTGGTCAATTATTTCATATTTATTATTATTTCAATCCACGCTCCCGCGAGTGGAGCGACAGAGTATGTAGACCTTGGGAGGTGAGGACAGTGATTTCAATCCACGCTCCCGCGAGTGGAGCGACGGCATTTATTGACATTTTTTCGTTTACAGTACGGCTATATTTTATTTCATCTCACTAATAAATATAGCTTCTGTTTTTAAAAAACTAAATTAATAAATGTTATTTTATAATTTTCCAGGTGCGAATCTCCATAAGAATTCATATGCACTTCCTGTTCGCACCAGTTTTTAGGAGAGCAAGTCCTGATCGGCAACAATACCTTTTCGCCCCGTTATTCCTCGCCTCCGTCTCATATTTATTATTCCGATAAAATTATTCCAGACAATAGAATATTCGCATAACATGCACTCTGTTGCTTATTTCTATTTATTCAGCACGATCACCGGTGCAGACAAAATACCGACCTTCTGCAGCACATATTCCTCCGACCAGTCATCATCCTGTGTGCGCCAGCTGCCGGGATTCAGGAATCTGTCATCCTCTCCAACCATATGGACTGCGCCAAAGGTATTGACGCGGTTTCCAAACAGCACCAGATCGATCGAATCAGCCTGTCCAACTTCCAGATCATAGGGTGCAAATGTCGTCTCACCCAACCGTTTTCCATTTTTTTCTATTGCAACGAGTGCGCCGCGATAATGAGGAATATGTACAACAGCGCCATTTGCTCCGATCGATACCGGCAGATGATAGGTAATATTTCCACCATAAAAAGGAAGTCCCTGGGGTACGATATCTCCAAAGCTTAACGCTCTGACAGGTGCTGTCACAACACCGGCTCTGCCTTCTATACGCACGCCAAAATCACCCAGCAGATAGCACCATTCCAGACCGATTCTGTGCGTGAAAGGAACTGTCGCTTCCACTATATTTGTGCCTTTCTGAAGTGCGCCGATTTCAATCGTCCCGATGCAGTGGTCCGTATACCAGCCGGACACCTTTTCGTTCACTGTTTTCCCATTCAGTTTTACAGATGCATGCTCCGCTTCCTCCAGTGCCAAACGTACCGGTACTTCCACTTCACTCTCTACCGTAAAGCGAAGTGTCGCAAAATGTTCCGTCTTTTCCTCCGGCAATACCCATGGCTGGGCAACTTCTCCGCCGCGCGCCGGGAAACCGAGCTGACTACGCAGGACATTGTCTGCCCGCAACAGTTCCTGTGCAGGCTGATATTCTCCGTTGTCCATACAAAATTCCGCACGATCCAAAAGAAGCACATTCGGCTCACTTAAGGTAACGGCAACGCGATTCGGAAGGGTTTTCGGCGCTGCGCCGGACGCAAGGAGCTGTTCCCGGAGGGCTGCAGCTAAAGCAGAATCGCCGCATGCTGCGCAGCTTTCTACCTCGCCGGATGCGCCAGATACCGCCTGCATCGCGCCAGGCACGCCAGCTGCTTGTGTTGCATCGTGCGCATCAGCTGCCTGCACGCTGCCGCTCGCCTCGCCCACTGGCATCAGCTTCAACAGCAGGCTGCTCTGGTTATAAAAGATATGATTTACAACCGTCTGCGCCCCTCTTTTTGCTGTCTTCACATCCCGGATTCTTCCGGTCATGGTATCGTATTCTTTTACCGTGAACCTGCCGTTTAATACAATGTTCACAGGATCCTTTTTCACAAAATCCGGATTTCCTGCAGGCTCTCCCACTGCAATAAACAGCCAGCTGCAGTCCTGATCCATCCGCAGCTGATAGATGTAATGGTTTGTCAGGCTTCCCGTCTCATTTTCCAGGCGCAGTGTGCGATATGGCTCAACCGCTTCCAAAAGCGCCGCTTTTTCAAATACGATCTGTCTGGAAAGGGCTGCAAGCTCTGCACCATCGTTACTGGGCACTGCATCGGTCATAGTCGGTGCTTCTCCCATCAAGATCAGCTTACCGCCCGCTCTTGCAAAGGTTTTCAAACGTTCTATTGTCGTACTGCGCAGCGTTTCACAGCCGGGAATGATAACAGCATCATAGGACATTGCACCGACCTTCAGCGGGTTTCCTGCCTCCGTACACAAATCGGGCAGAAGCGATTCATCCAGAAAGTCAAAGTCACAGCTGCCAAACAACAGCCAGCGGGTCACATTCTGAAACCGTTCCTCCATCTGCTCCCGGATCGATCCGGTCTGGGACTCCGGCCCCCAGTGAAGCCAGTAGCTTTCGATTGGATGGATGACGCCAACACGCACAGCTGCCTTCCCACGCGTCATGACTGTGTTTACTCTTGCAAAATGATCTTCAACTGTTTTATATTCCTTACACCACGGAGACTGATAATTGATGCTCGCCGGATAATCCCGCTTTGCCTCCCCCTTCATAGAAACCCAGGACAGATGCGGCACACGCAGTGTAATGCCCAGCGCCGCCTGCCAGTCTCCCTGCAGCTTATGGCGTCTGAAATCAAAGCTCCAGCTCGTTACACCATAAAGCTCGCTCATTACGCCTTCACGACCAAACTGATGAGACGCAGACTGTGCCTGCTTTGCCGTCGTGTATTCATGGCCGTCACACAGCATGTCGATGCCGGGCAGTTCAAAGCTTCTGTACGCACGCATCGCCTCGCCCAATGCTGCAGTCTGACTGCGCAGTGTGGGCTCTTCCATCATATGTCCGGTCAGCGCGATATTGTGCTTTTTGCACCATGCCCCAATATTGTCTGCAAACGCGCGGGTAAAACGCTCCGTCACATGGTCATGATAATGATACCGGATCGTGGAAACGCTTCTGTCTGCTTTTTCCCAGATCAGCTCAGGGAGCTTTTCCAGAATATCCTCCTGATACATTTCCTGATAGGTCTGAGCAAAATCCTCTGTCCAGGGCAGGATCACATCCCGTTTTTCCTGCGGAAACTGCAAAAGTGTTTTATGAGAGAACTGCGGCTCATCCGTAAAGATCGTCGGCACCGTTTTTCCAAACTCGTCCCCGATCTCCTTTGCATAAGCCTCGTGGGTGATTTCCAGGAAACGATCCATTGCCGCTTTGTCCAGCGTATTTACATAGGTCTGATGATTGTACCAGGTGCTCGGCAGCGGGCGTTCCAGATAAGCATACCAGCAGGTTCCCTGTGGCTGCATGCCTTCCTCCAGTTTTTTACCGGAAACCAGATAACCCTTTTCATCCAGTACGACATCGTAAACCTCAAGCAGCCTGCCGTTTAAGGTTCTTGCTGCTCTCGCGCTGGAGTCTGTCTGCCTCTGTGCCTCTTCTCCTGCTTCATAAGGCTTGTTTGTAAACAGAAGATACTGCGCACGGTATTTTTCCTCCTTCGTCACAAGACCTCCCGCAAATCCGGACGGCCAACGATCCTCATCATACAAATAAACCTGTAGATTTTCCTGCTTTGCTTTTGCCAGGCAGCCCTTGATCCGATCCATAAATTCCTCGCTTAAATACGGTGTTTCCAGACCGGTACGGGGATGAAGATGTGCACCGCCAAAGCCCATCGACTTTAAGATCTCCATCTGCCTGTCGAGCTCTTTTTGCTCCAGCATCGTATTCCACGCCCAAAAGGGAGCTCCCCTATACTCCGCTGTGGGCTGCTCGAACAAGCTGTCTTCCAGTTTCTCTGCCTGATTCTTTTTGTACAGCATTTAAACGCTCCTCCTCTTATGTTTTCCCCTTTATCTTTATCGCTTATTTCTGCTGCATTTTTCTGATCGCTTCCAAAATGGCAGCATACGCTGCTTCCGGACTGACGCAGGAAGAAACTGCGCATTCCATTGGACATAATCCGGTATTTTGACGATTTCGGATGTTCTCTGTCAGTTCCTCTGCTTCTGCAGGTATGTTGTATTCCGCCAAAAGCTCTTTCGCCCCCCGGCTCATTACAGATGCATACACCCCGGCTGCTCCGAGCTTCACATATAAAAATGCCGCCGCGCGTCCGACAATTTTATCTGCCGCGTAAAATCCGCTCAAATCCTTCCCCTCCCGGATACGTGTCAGCAGCAGACGCAGACCGGCTTCCTTACTGGTCAGAAGCTCGTCGCCCCTGCACCAGACACAGGTATAATTTCCCTGTGCAAAAGTTTCCTTTGCTTTCTGCATTGCCTGATTCATCTCTGCTGTTCCTCCCTGCCTCTTTGCTCAAGAGGCATACCATTTCTATATGTGCGTCATTGTCCAAACTCAAGCTCATATTTTCCGCAATGATTGGAGCTTGAGCTGGTTTTCCGTATCCTCGATCTTATCATACATCTTGTAAAGCCGGCCATCAAGGTCTGCTTTGCGTTTAATGTAGTGCTTATCATCCGGGTCGAGGGAATCAATCTCCCCCATCAGTCGTGCCTTTACGGAATAACTCTGCCGAAGCTGCTTTTCATGCGCCGCGATCTCCTGCTCAATGGCAGAGATATCCACCTTCATGCTGATCTTTTCCTGCATCATGGCGGCGAACTTCGGATTGCTTACCAGCTTTACGATAACCTCTACAACAGTGCTGTCCGGCAGCTCTTCATTTTTTCTCAGGGTGCTGCGGTAAAGCGCACTGGTGTACTGGGTACCACGATCGTAGTGAAGCACTGCACCTCGAATAAGCGTTACAGCGGCTTTTGAAAAATCTGTATTGATTTTTCTGCGCGAGGTGCTATAATCGGTATATACCGAAAACAAGAGGAGGAAAGCGTCCATGCCAAGACCGCCACGGTGCCGTCGGATTTGCGGAATACCAAAGATCGATGCATTCTACCCCAGCGGATGTGAGGATGCCGAGCCGATCCTGCTGACGCTGGACGAGTACGAGGTCATTCGGCTGGTTGATCTGGAGCGGCAAACCCACGAGCAGTGTGCCGCACAGATGGATATTTCCCGCTCTACCGTGCAGGAAATTTGTGAAAGCGCACGGCGCAAGATCGCAGCGTGTCTTGTCCACGGGAAGCCGCTGCACATCACCGGAGGAAACTACCGCATCTGCGGAGGACAGGAGGCAGCCCGCTGCGGCCGCTGCGGCCGGATGCAGAGAGCTAACGCAGAAAAATCCAACAAAAATTGCAAAGGAGATTCCATTATGAAAATTGCAGTTACCTATGAAAACGGTCAAATTTTTCAGCATTTCGGTCACACAGAACAGTTCAAGCTTTATGAAGCTGCGGACGGCCAAATTGTTCATGCGGAAGTTGTTGATACCAACGGCAGCGGTCACGGTGCACTGGCAGGCTTTCTGATGCAGCACGGCGTGGACACTTTGATTTGCGGAGGCATCGGCGGCGGTGCACAGGCGGCTCTGGCCGAAGCGGGCATCAAGCTCTACGGCGGTGTCAGCGGAGACGCTGACGCGGCGGTAAACGCATTGCTCAGCGGAAATCTGGGCTACAATCCCAATGTTCACTGTGACCACCATGACCATGCGCACGGCGAGGCTGGTCACACCTGCGGTGACCACGGCTGCGGCAAGCATAGCTGCCATTGATATGGAACGCACACTGACACAACTTCCGTTCTGGTCATCCTTGGCCGAACACGAAATGGAGACGCTGCGCCGAAGTGCCTTTGTCCGCCATTATGAAAAAGGTGCGTTCGTACACAGCAGCGACAACGAATGTCTTGGAATGATGTTCGTCCTTTCCGGCGAGATCCGCACCTATCTTCTCTCTGCTGAGGGGCGGGAGGTAACGCTGTTCCGCCTGTATCCGGGCGAACTATGCGTGCTTTCCGCCTCCTGCGTGATCAGTCAG
>PPYF01066159.1_pt1 | contig 12870 bp, 13 predicted proteins | sample 1559871 | NCBI WGS metagenome assembly PPYF01 (sample SAMN08240021, study PRJNA423297) | Human gut metagenome, whole genome shotgun sequencing project. | reverse complement strand
TGGCGGTATAGCTCAGTTGGCTAGAGCATTCGGTTCATACCCGAAGTGTCACCGGTTCAAATCCAGTTACCGCTACCACATGATACAGGATTTCGCTAAAATACTTGGGGGTCGGTTGCAATAGTAGCCGATAAGTTGCTTGCTGTTTTAGCGAAATCTTGTATTATATGGCCCGTTGGTCAAGCGGTTAAGACACGGCCCTTTCACGGCTGTAACATGGGTTCGATTCCCGTACGGGTCACCAAACTAAGCTTCTGATTTTCTTCGATGATGCGTTGAAAATTAGGAGCTTTTTTATTACCCTTTTTGCAAGTACCACAATCGTACCACACTTTTAAAATAAACGCAAGCCCTGTAACATGGGAACAGGATTGCCGCGGAGTAAATTATAGCCGTGGCAATCCTGTTTTTTGTTGTTCCCTTAAAAATTATAAAAGCGTGGATTGGAAAATTGTAAAGGAGCTTTTGCGGCATATCCTCGCTTTTTAAAATTATGGCTGCGGTATTCCACAGTCACCTTGACAACTATCCAACCTCACTTTTGTCCGCTAATCGCGGAACAACCCGCAACCCCTTATCCCGGTGGGATAACACGGGCAAAGATTGGGAAAACGAAAGTGAGGACACGAAAATGAAAGAGACTGTTAAGACTTCCCGGACGGCTGGTTACTTGGAGAAAATTTTCCGCGCGTTGAATGTAAAGTATTTCAACGGTGAGTTGGAGGAGCCTATCATCACGATACAGAGCACGCCCAGAGCCTACGGACACGTCACCGTAGCCAAGGCATGGCAGAGAGGAGACACAACCCGCCATGAGCTTAACATCGGCGCTGGGACGCTTGCACGACCCATAGAAAACGTGGTGGCGACCACCCTCCACGAGTGTGTACACTTGTGGAACCTTCAAAACGGCATACAGGATTGCAGCAGGGGCGGCGCATACCACAACAAAAAATTTAAGGAGGCCGCCGAGGCCCGCGATTTGAAAATCAGTTACGACCCGCGCGTTGGATGGAGCATCACCGAGCCGACCGACGCGCTGTGTGAGTTCATTTTGGAACAAGACTGGCAGGACATCAGCATGAACCGCATTGAAGATTTCTACGCCCCGCGTGGCAAGGGCGCAGGGGACGCCACGGGCAAGCCGACAGGAAGTAACCCCAACAGCCACAGCATCAAGTATGTTTGCCCCTGCTGTCACAACAGCGTGCGAGGGACAAAGGTTGTGCGCATAAAATGTGCCGACTGCGACATGATGATGACCGCACAATAAAGAGAACCGGGAGTGAAAGCTCCCGGCTTTTTGCTGCAAAATTCGGGCCGCAAGCGGCCTTACTCCATTTTGATGTCTACTATTCAAAACGAGTCAACTTTATTCGTGGTGGGGTAACAAGCTGTTACCTCACCGGTTCTTTTCTACGTTTCTACGAGCGAATGCTTTTACAAAAAGAGGACGGTGCAGGTCGTTAAAACGACTGCGCCGTCCCCGTTTTTCGGAACCGAGATGTTCGTGACCCTAACGCCGCATCCCACAAAAAACAAAAGCGTTGTAACGGCGGTAACAGTTGCTAACGCAAATTTCTTTTTCATTTACTTGCTCCCTACCTTATTATAATATGCAGATGTTATTCTTTAAAAAAGAAAACTCGTAGCAAGAAGACTTGCCGCTTCTATACTACGAGTTTGCATATTACTGATTTTACAATTTTACTATTGTTAGCACCAGCCAACTTCGTGCTCTTCCGGGGGGCAACTCTTATCAGCCTCACCGGGAATCACTGTGCCCCACCAGTCGGTATTGGAGTCTCCACCACTCGGCTGAGACGGCTGTGCAGGCTCGGGATTGCTCGGCTGCGCCGGTTCAGGGTTACTAGGCTGTGCCGGTGCCGGGTCAGGCTGCGCAGGAGCCGGAGCAGCAGGCTCCGGATTACTGGGCTGTACCGGCGTAACGGGAGCGGACGGCGTAGCGGGAGCAGACGGCGTAACCGGCGCAACAGGTGCCGGATTTGTCGGCGTCACGGCAGCACTGTTGCTGGAACCGCTGTTTTTATAAGTCTTGTTGCTGGTCGTGACCTTCTTCGGCTGTTCAACCGTCACTTCGTAGTTGGCACTCTCCTCACCAGCAGTCGCCGTGATGGTTGCATTCCCGGAGGAAACGGCAGTTACCTTCCCATTGGAATCGACAGTAGCAACCTTCTCGTTGCTGGACGACCACTCGATGGTGGTCTCGGCGGCAACCTCTTTGGGGGCAACAGTTGCCTTAATGGTGTGAGAGTTACCGACCGTCAGTTTGCCTTCGTTGGAATCGAGCGTGATGCTTTCAACCTCATAAAACGCTTTCACATGAGTTGTCTTCTCGGTGACCTTTTCGCCATCCTGCAAGAGGGTCGTAGTGATGTCGCACTCACCTGCTTTAAGGACCTTTACCTTGCCGTCCTTATCGACGGTGGCGACTTCCTCATCGCTGGAAGCGAAATCAAACGAAATGTTGGACGCATCTTCCGGCTCGCATTTCGCTTCGATTGCGGCTTCGTCTGTATCGTTGAGTTTGACATCCAGGGTATCGGGAACCTTTAATTCTTTTGCGGACACCTTAACGGTGATGACGCAGACATCCTGCATCTCGGTATCCTTGACCGCTGCGGTAATTTCAGCCTCACCGGCTGCGACTGCTGTAACGGTGCCGGTCTCATCGACCGTAGCGACGTTCTCATCGGAGGAAGTCCACGCGAGCGTCAGCTTCTCAGCCGCCTTGGCAATCTTTTCATCCTGCGCAGCAGTTTCTGCCGTAGCAGACTCACCGGTTGCGATGACAGGCGTTTCTGCAGGCGCATCCTCCGTACCGAAATTCACCGGCAACGTGATGCTCTCGCCCTTTTCGAGGGTCGCAGCATCCGGAACTGAGATGTTCGTGACCTTAACGCTGCATCCTACTAGGCTGAGCGCCATAGCCGCAGTCGCAATAACTGCCAATACGATATTCTTTTTCATAAAAACACTCCTTCTCGGCATCTAGCGCCGAGGCTACTCTTTAATTTTGCCGCCGCCACTCTATTGATAAGTGGCGGCTTTGGATTCTTTTAAATCGGGGACGGGGGAGATCGCTGCGCGACTCACCGTCCCCGATACATCACGCAGTTTCCAGATACTCCCGCAAGGAATCTGCAACTCCTTCCTGTATGGAATTGTCCCAGACTGCGTATTTGTTTTCCGGGTATCCGCCTACAAATATTGAAGCATCCGATAGTTGCCATTTTGACACGGGCTTGCCATCTTCCACCTTGATGATGGTCGGTGCACCGATACGCTTCTCCTCGACATCAATTTCATTTTTCTCCGGGTCGGAGACGGTGTACTCGGCCAGGTAGTCATCCAGCCAGGTTAGCAGTTCGGTGTAGCCTTCCCCCGCTGGTTTGGTTTGCACTGGTGCGGCAGTATCCGAGTTGTAGGTGTATATATCCCGATATAGGTCTACCTGGCAGTAGTCCATCGTGACCCCTTCACTTGTAGCAACAGCGGCAAGCACAGGGAGCAGGTTGCGACAGTAGGGACAGCGCGGATAGGCAAACAAGATATAACCGTCTTTTTTCGCGCGTGCTTCCACCGCGGTCACAGGTGATAGCGGCACCGAGAAGGACAGATTAACATCCCGGTACGTATATTCTGTGTAGCCGGGAACAGCGCGCCCATTATACGCCCGGTAACTGCGGGCAACTATTGCTCCCGGCGAGCTGCCAAGGAGTAGCAGCACAGCCATCCCAGCAGTTGCCACAGCATAGGCTATGTACGGTGCGGTGTGGGATAGTTTTTGCATCCATTTATCACCTTCCTTTTATATTATAGCACATCAGCACGTAAGAGCAAGATTCAAATCGTCTCCAGGTAGACGATTTTTCCCTTAGCAAATCGGTACAATAAATATACTTTATTGTACACGGTGGTGAGGGCAAATGCTACTACAGGAGGCAATTAAGCTGCGCATTTTGGAGCTTGCAGACGAGAGCGGCTACAGTGTCAACAAGCTGGCTGAGCGTTCCGGCATTGCACCATCTGTCCTTAAAAAGACTGTCAAGCCTTATGCTACCACTAAAAATACTTCAACTGAAATAGTTGCACGGATATGTGTGGGGTTAGGAATCCCATTTAAAACTTTTTGGGACAGCCCTTTATTTGACAATATTGAGACTAGACAACAAAAAGAGGACGAGAGCCAATAAAGGCTGTCGTCCTTTTGATGTTTACTTTTCAAACGAGGCAGGGTTAGAAAGGCATAGCGTCCGGTTCCTCAAAATCCTCCGCAGAAATTCCTTCAGGGATTTCCCCATAATCATTATCTTCTTGGGGCGTGCAGTACAACGGTTTTTTTAAGCTGCCGTTATATTGCCAGTGGGTCTTTCCGGCAATGGCAGATTTGGATTCTGCCAGCTCCCCGTAACGATATACTTCATAATGTAAAACTACTTCATCGTCCATAAGGGCGACCTTGTTTTCCTCCCACGCGAAAGTAAGTTTTACTTTAGGAAAAAGAATTGAGAGCGTATGAATAGCCTCACTTGCAGGTGCGCTATGGGTGAGAAATGCAATGCTATTTTCATTACATTCTTCAAAAGATATCACGTTTTCGTCTGTACCCCAGTGTTCCGTGCACCAGCCGGTATAAGTAGGATAGCCGTATTCCTTCCGGTTCAGCACAGCCATTTTTCCCAAAAGGAACCGGCGCTGATCTGCACGGCTAAGAACAGCAAGAAAATTTTCTTCTTCCTCTTCTGTAGGGTAAGGAACTAAATCAAGATAATGGCGGTAAAGCTTTTCGCCGCAAGAAACTTCATCATCGGGGCCAATGTTCAGGTGTACCGGCACAGCACAGATTTTATTCAAATCAATGCTCCCAATGTCATAGATGTCATCGCAGATGTACTTCATTACTTCATTGACCTGTTCCTTCGAACCGCCAATCGTGAGAGTGCTGTAAATAAAGCTTTCTTTCTTCATGGGATTTCTCCTTTGAGAGTTGTATCACCGCTCACAGCAGACGGCGGCGGATGTCTCCGCGTGCCATCCCTGTAAGCCGTGAGAGTTGTGTAATGCTGACGCCCTCTTGTGTTACCAGACGGCGCAGCAGCGGGGTTGCGGTGGATTCGGGGTAAAGCTGGATTTCGTGGCATTCCATGCCTGCCGTTGCACGTACAAAGTCACAAAGCTCAGCATCCGTAAAGGCAGGCAGCGGAGAATCCTCCAGAATGCCGCGGGCATTTAATTCTGGCTGCTGGTGGTAGTGCCGCAGCCAATCTAAATCATGCAGTGCAAGCGCGTAGCTTGTGTCTACATGACATAACGGCTTTTTTCGACTAGCAAAGTAGTCAATGTAGCTGCTCCACGGGTAGTCCTGCATATCCTGCACCATTCCGGCAGCGACCGGGTTGCGGTGGATATAGCGCAGTACCCGCAGGAAGTAGCCTTTGGTTGTGACAGGCTGGGATTTGTAACGGCCCTGGAAGAGCGGGCCTGTCCGCTGGTAGCGGCGGTTGTAGTAGGCAACGTACCGTACCCCGATGGCCTTCATCATGTGTTGCAAGGAATCGTTACAATCCTTCGCGAGCAGATGCAGATGGTTGCCCATCAGGCAGTATGCCATGATGATAAAATTTTCATCTGCGCAAAAATCGAGAATATGTAAAAAGTTCAGATTGTCGGCATCATCATTAAAGATGGTCATGCGGTTAATTCCACGGATCATGATGTGATACACGCCGCAGGACGAAAGTTTACGGGCTTTTCTTGGCATCGTCCTGCACCTCCGAGGGTGTCGTTTGGGGCGTCCATTCTTCCGGCTTGTAGGTCAGCAGTTGTATCGCCCGCGAGGCATCCCCTCGTGTCATTTTATGGGTGTCAATTTTGTAATCCGGGGCCAGCTTGTGGATAAGGGCAATTTGCTCATTGGTGATGGGTTGTCTATCCCACTTATAGCGCTGTTTTTTGTCCCAGATATGTTGATATTTAGCATGCTTCTGTTTCAAGTCCTGATACACATAGTCTAATGCAAATTGTAATGGCACCGCACTCTTGGAGCACGCTTTATTTTTCCGCAGGTACACCATGCCGTTAGTCAGCGGTTTGCTGATGCGGTAGGTTACGGTCGGGATAGGCAGTATATAGCCGCCATCCTTGAGTGTAATCCATGCGACATCATGGGTGGTAACACCTTCGCCAAGTGCCATAACGTCTACCTCCTTCTGATTTTGTATCCAGGTATCGGGAATGTCCGCACCTGTAAGTACCTTTATCGGTTCGGTTTCCTCCGGCAACTTTTCCACCTGCTCCTTTTTAGGTTTGGGAGCTAGCGGTTCCTCGCCGATTAGCGTTGCTGCCGTGCATATCGGCATCCTGGAAATGCCCACGCAATCAATAATCTTGCAGGCACTTTTTCCCGGATGCAACCGCAGGCCGCGACCTACCATCTGCGCATACAGGCCGACATTGGTTGTGGCAACCGGGCGGGCCAGCAGAACGGTTTCTGTCATCGGCAGGTCAACACCTTCCGTCAGGACAGCATAGCAGACAAGTACTTTAATTAGGCCCAAACGGTAGGCCTCCAACAGACGTCCTCTATTTTGAGTAGTGCCATCGATAAAGGCCGCGGTACTGGCACCATGCTGGGAATTGAGCAGTGCTGTCACATTTTTGCCCTCTTCAATGGATGGTGCGAAAATGATGGTCTGCCCACGTGCGTTTGAGGTGTAGGCCTCCGCGATACCCGCTGCTGTGCCAGACATAACGCGTGCTATATCTGCGGCATCATAATCGCCAGTATCCTCACGGTACTGCACTGTCCCCAAGTCATACTTGAGATTAACCTGACAAGCTTCTATAGGACTAAGATACCCGTGCTCAATGCCGTATAGGGTGTTATACTCGCACAAAATGTCGTCAAAAGCCACATCCAGGCCGACACCATCACCGCGGATTGCGGTTGCAGTGAAGCCAAAACGAACGGCATTTTTGAAGTACTCAAAAATTTTGCGGTAGGTCGGTGCAGCACTGTGGTGGGCCTCGTCGATGATGATGGTATCGATACTGTAGGGGTTGTACTTGTCGAGCCGCCCCACAAGGCTTTGCACCGAAGCGCTGATGATGGGTTCCCCGTGTGCATGTGTGGTTCCCTGCTCGATGCCGCAGGGAAGGCCTTTGAGGTATTCCAACGGCTGTATCACGAGTTCTTCCCGGTGAGATAAAATCAGTATGTGGTGGTCATTTTCCAGTACATCACAGCGGATGTACTCAGCAAAAATTCGTGTCTTGCCAAGGCCGGTTGCGATAACGCACAGGGCGGCATTTCCCTCGTAGGATTTCATACGCTGAAGGGTGTCAGCCTGATAAGGACGCAACGGTGGTGCCCGCGGGCCGTCATGGCCCTGTTGTAGAGGTGGATTTTTCATAGTCGACTCCTTGGTCACTGGTGATAGTAGTAAGCCTGAATAATTTCGTCCGACCCACTGCCATTGCGGATGATGAAGCGTCCGGGAATAGCAGGGAGCTTTGCGGCACTGCCGTCATCCAAGATAACAATGGAACTCTGTGCATCGGCAGTGTGGCCGCAAATACGACCGTCAAGCTGTGCTTTAAGACTACCCGGAACAGACCCTACGTCGGGGCGCTGAGTTGCCACAAGCAGATGAATACCGAGCGCACGGCCCAGACGGCCAATGGCGAGGAGCTTGTTCGTAATCGAGGCAACTACTGCCTTGCCATCTTTATCACGTCCAGTTGTATCGAGAATCATCGAGGTTTCATCCAGGATAACGACGATTCGATGCAGTTCTTCTCCGGTCGTCTGGACATATTCCTCAAGATTTGCACAGCCAGCGATAGAAAACTCTGTACGGCGATGGTTAAGCTCATGTACAACACTGTCAAGCATCTGCTCAAGGGCAGCATCATCATCTGCATAATGCCCCGTCTTACGATATTCGGGGCCGAAGTCCACACCTTTATAATCGGCGAGGTAGATGTCGTAGCCTTTTTGCGACAGCTGGTAGAGAATCAACAGTGCCAACTGCGTCTTACCCATGCCGGTGGCAGCAGCCAAAAGCCAATGAGGCAGCTGGCTAAAATCAATGCTAACGGGAATGCCTGCCGCATTGATGCCCAAGACGATTTTTGTGTCGCTATCGTCCATATATGTATCTGCCCACGGGATTAGCCGCCCCATAAGGTTGCACCCGGCAACAACACGAAGGTCAAAGAGCTGGTTGTTGCTGCCCTGAGTGATAGAGAGGACGGTCACATTAAGTGCGGATTCGATTGTTGTCCGATTGTCTTCCCAGTATTCGAGCGGGCAGCCTTTAAGGCTGAAAGTAAGCTGTTGAATATTACCATCCCTGTTGGCCTTAACTAGCAGTGGTGCTTCATGCGCCTGGTTGCAGATACCAGCACGCGAAAAATCGTCGTAATATGACCAACTGTGGGGGATATAACCAAAGAGGTAAATGACGCCAAGGCACTCTGCCAGCCATGCAATTACCCGAATAAAATTAACGAACGGTCTAAATACTACCGAAATCACGTCCTCGCCAGAGCCGCCCGAAACCATAATCAGGGCGGCAACTGCGAGTGCGAGGCACAGTAGCACATATTGCTGTGCGGTCTTTGAATCGGTTTGAATACGTCTAAGCCCATTGTGGAACGTATTCATGATATAATTTTTTTCCGTCTGCCATTGCAGGCGATCAGAATCATTACGCATGATTAAATCTCCTTTCAAAATAAATGCCCGTATAGCCTGATAGCACAGCTTTCATCCGCTAGAACGGACAATCATCAATCTCTATTTGCTCAAATGTCGGTGTGGTGCAAGGGTGAAAATACTCGTGAACCGTATAGTCCTTGTGACTGCCGTCGAGGTCAAAAACCCGAACGCAGTTGATGCGCCGCAAGAGCGCGTCCCAAGCCTCCGGCTTTTCGTGCTGCTCGGAAACATACTGCTTCTCCAACGGCAAGTTGGAAATGATGTATGCTTCCGTGTAGCAAGCCTGCTTGTTAGCATACCTACAGGGTAATTCCAAAGGATAGCCATCCAGGTATTGCAGCATGCTATTAAGGGGCAAGCTGCTGTGGAACTCATCGAAGAGCATCACTTTCTGCCCCCGGTAGCCATCAAAAGGATGGTGATAGTCAGGCACCGCGTAGCAGTTTGAGTATCCGCATCCTTCTTTTACCGACCTAGTTTTTCCTGTGCCAGTAGGGCCAAAGATATAGGTGACTGTCATCTGGCGAAATACATTGCGGTATTTCTCCTCCAGGATGGTCTGCCTTGTCCGGTCAATGTGGGAGATATCTCGCAGGTATTCCGGGTGCTCACCCAGGATTTGCGCATTGTCTGCCCCGGATGCAATCAGTGCATACAGAGTCCGTAAGTCGTTACGGTCGCCCTGCTTGCTGTCAGGGGGTAAACTGCCACTTTCTTCAAACGTGTCAGAGTAGTTTATCCCTTCATGTACTTTTCCCTTGGAGTCGGTATACTTGTAGTGACCGTTTGCATCCTTGTTATACTTAGCACCCTCTTTACGGATGTAAGCATAGTTTTCGGAATTTTTTCCCCATTGAGGCACTTCGATGTGCGCAGTAGGAAACTTGTTCTTTAGGGTTGTGAACATTACAGGATTTTCATATACTAAAAATAAGTGTATGTGATAGGTTCCCTCTTGCCCCACTTCATCAGCCATGCACCAATAAAGGAGCTTGGCTCCTTTTTCAAGAGCAGCCTTGATAACATTATGATCATAGCCATGCTCTTGTGGATTGTTGATTGTCAGCTGGTAACGGCGTGTCGCGTAACCTTTTGCCATATAGTGTACCCAGTACACTACGGACACAAAGCCGCTGTGTACGCTTTAAAGCTTATAGTTATAGGCTTTATGGACTGTACACACAGGTATGGAGGTAATACTAGCTCCATACCTGTGTGGCGGCTTTAAGTCCATAGCGTACGCTTGTCGTTATAAAATTTTCAAGGTGCTGTATGGGTGTTGATTGGTTTACCTCAAAAATGAGACAAGCCCCATTTTTGAGGTGAGGCCGCTAACGCGTCCTACAGTGTGCTTGGAAACCTTAGTCGAGCACCACAATGTTCTCAGGCTTACGGTACTCGTTGTAGAAAATCTTCACTTCGCGTCCCATCAGGTCATGAAGGTTGATTTTAAGTTCGGCCATCTTAGCGTCAGAGAGATACATATCCCTGACGAAGACGCCCTCCCCGTTCTGGGAGGCAATCTCCGTTGCGAGGTAGATGCGGCAGCCGGTGACGGGACGGCCTTCTTTCGTGACAAAGTCACTGCGTCTATAACCAATGATTTTCATGGTTATTTCCTCCTTGGCATTATCGTTATGTTGTTTCCGAAGTACTGTCCTCGCCATTGGTAACTAAGGAATGGTGCCGGATAGATGCAACCAAAAGCAAGTGTGTCGAGCACTGCTGTTGATAGAACCAAACGACATTTCTGTCACCTCCCTTTTCTGATGGAGGAAACGTAAAGCAATATGACAACCGAGAGGATGTATCTTGCTTGTTCGCTCCCTGTGCTTATAATTCTACTCAGTTCGCAAGGGTGGACAATAAAGAAAAGACGAACTTCATTACAAATTTCTTGAATGAAGCTCGTCTTTATAAAGTGCTTTTTTATTTGGTTTGGCCGTTAGATAAGAGCATCCGCTTTGCTCTACCTAATGAAAGTCTTTCATCAAGCAAGCTGTCAAGCAGAGCAGGAACGCCGTCCATGTCTCCATCCATCGGGTGCATATAGACACCATTAACACCAGGATGTGTATGACCAACTAACTCCTCGTAAACCCAGTTGCTAAAGTGATTTTTGTAGATTGAGCTAAAGGTATGTCGCAGCTCATACGGCGTAATATAAGGGATACCGTTATACCTGCAATAGATCCCCCAGCGTTTACGGTAGCATAGTTGACCAGTGCTTCCAAAGACCCTCTCATGAGGGTCTAACGGAGTGACTCGATAGACTTGTTGACTTTCTAAAAGCATACGTGTATATCGAGTCTGCGGGAAGTCGCGTGCGGCAAATTCGTTCTTCCCATTTGTAGTGATGCCTTTAGCATTGATGGCACGGCGTATATGTATATAATCATTGTCAATATCGCCCCACTCAAGGCCCATCAATTCACCAGGACGTAACCCTGTAACGACTTGGAATCGATATGCATAGATTAAGCTGTCTTGACAAATCGTACCATTATAAGGCACCTGAGATTCGGTGAATAAGATGTTAAGCGAAGAAACGTCAAGTGCTTGCTTTTGACCTTTTTTGGCGTTTGAGGAAATTTTAATGTTTGATGTACGCAAATCGTTCCGGATATCGGCACAGTCCAAATAATTACAGAATCCAGATAAATCGCCGCGTATATTTTTAAGACTTTTTTGACTAAGATTGTGCTTTCTGTATGCGGTATAGATAACTCGCTTTAAATCCTGCTTAGTTAGTAGCATAACCGGGACTTTGCCAATTATAGGTTTAATGTGGTTGTTATACCTGTTGCGGATGGTGTAGATGTTTGTGGTTTCGAGTGCCTTATCTTGGAGGTAGCGCTCAAACACGGTATCAACCGTTGTACGTTCGCTGACGCTAAATGGGCAAGCTCCAGACAACCACGAGGTTGCATTTTGGGCGCAGATCTTTCGGCCTTTGTCACCCGGGACGCTTGAATAAAAAGACTTTCGGACACCGTTCTTTTGGAGGTTGATTTTCCAAACGTGCTTTTTCTCAACCCAGATTGCGCGAGAAATCATTTTACTTTGTGTGGTATACATGCGGACTCCTTAGAGCCGGCCATTTTATGTGACTGGCTCGATGAAAATAGTGTAGTAATCGTCCTTATTGATATTCAACAACCTTCCGATGCGTGCGATTTCCTCTGCCGAAAAGAGCGAATATCCGTTCATCTTCTGCGACAATGCTTGCGGGGAAATGCCGATGGCCTCCGCGACATTGTAGCAGGTAAAGCCTGCGCGGATGATTTCGGACCGCAAATTCAAATATTTGCCTTTCATGATAATAATCTCCTTTGAGTAATTTTCAGTAGGTGGCTTTATTATCATGATATTCAGTTCGCACGTACTGGCAAGAGGGGTATCACCAACTTTTTTATTTATTCTTGCAAGCAGGTGCTGTACCACACTTTTTATATGAAGAGTACCACACTTTGTACCACACAGATATAAAAATACCCTTTAATGAAATCCATACCAGTGATAAAATTATCGTTAGTACGTATTGCATTAAAGGATATTTGTAGAATGATAGAAGTTCGATTCCCGTACGGGTCACCAAAAAGCTCAACTTCGCAAGAGGTTGAGCTTTTTTCTTTTTATTGTACATTGTAAGGAGTAGAGGAGTACGGGAATCGAACAGCCCGGGCCCCGCGTCCGCGTCCCGCGGGGCAAAAACAGCCCCGCGGGCTGTTTTTAGGGCGCGGGAGATGGACGGGAGGGTCACCAAAGGGGCTGTTGTACATCCCCTTGTTTTCTTTTGCCTATTCCTCCGGCCTGACCACCGTTACGGTACACTGCGCTGTAAACCCGCCGCAGTCGGCGGTCAGGGTCGTGGTGCCGTAATTCACGGGGACGAGCCAGGAGCCGTCGAAGCGGGCGATGCGCTCGTCGGCGATGTGATAGGTCGCGGCGGGGTGGTCGGTGGTGTCCTCCGGCAGAAGATGGCAGACTGCGCCGACGCGGCTGGCGTAGGCGTAGTCGGACTCGCGCGTGCCGTCGGCGGTGATCCAGGTCACAAGCTCGTCGTCAAAATACAGCGTGTAGTCGTCCAAAGCAATGCCGCGCAGCGGGCTGGACACCTGCAC